>Ga0131853_10014777_pt1 | contig 14295 bp, 10 predicted proteins | sample TergutLab28metaG_FD_92764 | JGI IMG/M metagenome (GOLD analysis project Ga0131853, IMG submission 92764) | Labiotermes labralis P1 segment gut microbial communities from Petit-Saut dam, French Guiana - Lab288 P1 (version 2) (version 2) | ecosystem: Host-associated > Arthropoda: Insects >... | reverse complement strand
CTTGCTAAAGTTACACTATTAAAAGTCATATTAATTTCACTATTCCAGTTGGTTTTGTGGCAGCATGCCGTGTTGTGTTGTGTTGCCAAGAGTGCCCTGTTATGGATGTGCGTTCTGTGTTTCATGGCGCCATGACACACAGAACACACATCCATAACAGGGCACTCTTGGCAACACAACACAACACAGCATGTTGCCACAAAACCAACTGGAATAGTGAAATTAATATGACTTTTAATAGTGTAACTTTAGCAAGGACGATGGTCCTAGGACCGAAACATGTCGGAGCATCTTTAATGTTTTAAGGTGTAAATTTTATAAATTTATATAAGTGCAGTGGTTGGTAAAATAATTGAGTGTCTCCAATATCAAATTTCACAAAAATTTGTCCAGTGCAAGCCCAGCTGATTCAAGCAAACAAGCATAATAAAGCTAATAAGTTCTTTTTGCAAGTATGCAAAGGCAACTATAAACCTGCACAGCCAATGATAATTGAATCTACATTCCTTCATAGTCCATCCTGCAGAGAAGTCACTATACCAAAAAAATTATGTGCATCCTTAAAACAAAAGCAGTGCAGGTAATTTACACTGTACCTGATCAGTGTAAGGGTAACATTTCCATGAACAATACATACAGTTTTAAACCATCACAATCTACTCACCAACATTAACACACAGTCCAGTATGCTCTAACAGATTTAAACAAGCTTTCAAAGTAACCTTTGGCATACTTGTCTTATTTAATGACTCTTGGTATAAAAAACATACCTAATTTTCAATTTATGGCTATTCATAATCACCAGCAAGGCTACTATGAAAACTTGTGAAGCTGGAGTGACAGTTTGTCATTTAGTGTAACAGCTCACAATATTTACTGTCACAGACTTTCAAAATACAGTACCTTTATTAAATGAATTAGTTTACAGAACAAAAAACCAGTCAGCCACACACAATCTCTGTTGAATGCTATGTTGATGGTTATAAATAATGCAGTACTAGAAGTAGGTACACAGAATTCTGCATTCAGATAGATGAAAAACATTATCACAGATTGTGTGCTGAGTGTTTTTACATGTCTACAATTACAAATAACAGAAAAAAGGCAGAAATGTGAAGCTGTATGTAATAAATTTAACAAAATCACAAGCCATACCAGTTTAAATTATAAAAAATGGATTCTTAAATGGTGTAAGCATTAATTCTATCATTCTTCAAAGTCTCAACACACAGATTGGAACATCTGAAGGGAAGTAGTCATCATTCAGTTCCCTCAGCTTCTTAACCACAACTAATATTGTTGCACACTGGCTTTTCCAGTACTGTGTGGGAAGTGCTGACCAGGCTACCGGTGCAATGCCAGCAGTATTTCAATGTAAACTGGCACACTACTGCCATATCAGCAGTTATGTGACTCAGCTGCCAGTACTAAGTTGCCACACCACAGACAAATAAGCAAGTCTGTTCTCACACCAGATGTCTCATTTTCAGCGTGTAACGGAGGACAAAATCACATCCTTTTAATTTGTCATCACCCACAACTCATAACCATTATACAGCCATTTCAGTGGGATGCCAGAATGTAATACCAAGGAATCGAAATTCAGCATGCAAACATATAAATAGAATGGAATTAATAAAAGCACTCATGATCATGCTATCACCTTTCACTCTAGAACTAAATAATATGTGCAGGTACATATAGGAATAAATAAATTAGTTAAAAAAGCAAAAATGTATTAAGAGGGCAGAAAGTTGAACATACTTGTAAGTACGTTCATCCAGATGTATCTTGGTATGAGCTTTGAATGCTGTGCCAGTTCAGAACGTCTTGCCACACACCTTGCAGCTGTATAGACGGACATCTGTGTGCCATCTCATGTGATGGGAGAGACAATATCGTACTCAGAACCGCATCCCACACACTGTACATGAATAAGGCTTCTCTCCTGTATGAATGCATTCATGCTCCACTTTGTCACGAGGTCGAAAGAAGCCACATCCGCAGAAGCCGCACATGTAGGGGCGCTGGACCATATGAGACTGGATATGTGTTCTCAGAAGATTCATGTTCACAAATATCTTGCCACAATGGATACATGAGTATTCTTTGGTTCCTCTGTGGATTCGTATGTGCATGTTGAGGTGGCCAAGTTTACTGAAGCTCTTGTTGCAAACTGGACAACTGTACCTCAACAGGGAGAAATGTTTTGCCATATGTTCCTGCATATAAACCAAAGTAAACTCTCATACATTTGAACACAAACCCAAGGAAAACCTTAACCCCTTGTCTGGGCATTTAATCAGCCTCCTGTTATGTGTGAAGTGGTGATTGGAATTTGCAGTACAACATTCTCAAACCCACCATTTTCTTGGAGGTCAAAAGTACTGAAACAATATGACAACAAATAGCTGTCTCAGGCTCACTAAATGGTACAGAAAAGCTATGTCTTGCCATCTGTGAATAAGTGAAAATACATAAAATATATAAAAAGACACCCTACTGCTGGGTACAGACCTCATGGGCCTCACCTAACATTCCAAAGTGATGTCACTTTTAACCCTTTGGCCCTGGAGCTGGACATTTACAGTTTAGCACACCATTTAGGCAAAATGTGAATAATTTATGAACCAAGAAAGGTAACATTAGGAAATACATGACATTTTGTGGTGGAATAAACGAAGATGGTGAAGAAAGTCTAAAAAAATAATTAAATATATTTGTTGACTAAATATATAAAAAGCGTAATCTGGGGAGTAACGGTATGCCTGTCCTATATATAGGATGTATGGTGCATGAAGTTAAAACACCATTTCACACCTACAGCATACAAAATCTCCCCCATTAGCCTCCTCATATCTCTATTTCAATTACATCCGACTGCTTCAGCTTTGTTATAAAGAAAGAATATATACTGGACAGCTAAGACCCCTTTATCAGTGGCAGCAGTTTCCTCTTCAGCACATCAAAACCTGCTCTGAGTCCAATCCACCCTCTACCCTATGGCATCATCAGTTCTGTCCCAGGGAATGTAATGGTTTGACAGCAAAGCCTACCAGACACCTCTATATAGCATAAAGGCCTAAAATGTATGCAGCTTAACCTCTGAACCCTCCACACAACTTAATGACATGGTTCTTAAGCATATGTCAGTTTTACACCTACCCTTCACCTCATCAAAGCATTGATATTACTTCCTTTCCAGAGTTGAATAAGAAAACTCTGCTTTTATTCTCACAAATGTAATCTGGAAAAAAATATCCCATGGCTTCAAGGTATATTCGCCAAAAACTGCAAAAGAACAAATTTTCAGAAAAGACACATTATAAGCACATTTAGACCTACAGGTAACATTAAGCCTTTCATGGACAGACATTTATACAATACCATGACCCTGTCTATAGTGCGTTTTCACATTAAAAATGAGGGTAAGTTTTTTAATGCTCACCCTTCTTTCAAAGTTAAAGGTGTGGCCATGTTTTACCCAGATGACATTATTGCGTGAGAAATGCTAAACACACACACACAGCTGAACTTACAACACAATTTCTGTAAGAATTAAAGCTCAAGTTATCGTCTTTGATTTTTAGATATGAGATTTATAACAGGCAAAATATATAGATCTCTAATCCATACCAATCAAGGGAACAAAAACCAACACAACAAAACCATTCAATTTGTATAAGTATACATATTTTTATGTCATAAAGAGTGGCCAACTGTCATTGATTTACCAAAGTAAACCTTGGCATTTGACTCTTTTTGAAACCAACACTCCCTGAGGATGACTGTAAAATGGGTCACAACATGTTACTCTAATAATAAATGAGTGCTGATGTAACACCTGATGTGGGCAGGTGTTAGTTCTTTGTGACGTATTCATTCGTGTCAAGATTTATGACAATTAAGAATAAATGTAATGATTTGGAATAAATATATCAAAACAACAAGGTAATAGAAAATTAAATGGTGCTAAGTATGTAATTTTATGTTTGATGATATCCCTCAGCCTACAAACCCTGTCAAACATACCAGAGTATTAAAATAACAGCACTAATTATGTTGAACAAACTGTCTTCTATCAGAGTACATTAATTTACATATGCAGCAGCATATGTCATTTGTAACCTAAATTTTAAAGTAAAAGATGCTGTCTCTACTTAGAAATAAGTATCAGTATCACATAGAAACCTGTCTGATATATACACAAACAAGTTAGGATCTCTTGGGATCCTGTTATCAGCAGGTTATACCCACCTCTTTACAACTCTTGTTTATCTCCTTGTGACACCTAACAAAAGGAGAAGTGTTCTTGTGCCGTGCGTCTTCCTCCTCAGGTATTGCAGCTTCTGTCATTACATAACGTGCCTGATCCACCACTTTTTGCCCTTCTTCTTCCTCCTCAGCCTTTTCCTGCAGCAAATGTTTCTGCCAGTGTACTCGCAAGTCCTCATTATTGCTACATGACCTGCAGCATACTTTACATACAAGCAAATTGAGCTCCCTGTTCTTTTCTTCCTTGTCATTCATGTCCTCATCCTTCATTCCCTCACCATCTTCACTCCTCTTCACAGGTAACAGTCGCGTGTGCACCTTCATGTGCTGTCTCAATGTTCGATTACTAGAACACATGTTATGGCAAACTAAACACTCCAGGGGGACCTTCAGTTTTGGTTGATCATGAATCTTTTTATGTAACTTCAAAGATCTTATTGTTCTGAATGTCACATCACACGATTCACATTTCACAGGGTTGTGTAACATCTGCATGTTGTACTTCCTCTTTGCCATGTTGGGGATCTCAGTCTTAATGTCATGAATAGTTTCCATGTGGACTTGCATTGCTTTCATGTCACTAACATCCTCATCACACAACTTACACACCAGCATACATGCTTTAGGAATGGTACAAGAATGTCTCTTGAATGCAGACACATTACCAAATTCTTTCTGACAAGTACTGCAAATAAATACAGATATTGCGTTCTCTGTACCCTTGTCACCAGGACTCATAATTACCTTTACTTCTGGCACTCGATTTACCCCAAGATATGGCCCTGGTCTAGTTCCACGACCTCCTGCCCCTTTTAATAAAAAATTGCCACTAAACAATTTCTCAATGCTGGTTCTTGTGTCCTTCTTGAAGAGCGGCCTTTTGTTCTCCTTCTTCAGTTCACCAAGCAACGGCACCGTGGGCACTTCAGTTTTATTGCTTAGGTTGGGAATGTCACTCTTTGATACACCTTCAGCTCTAGTTTCCCAAAATCTGCCAATTTTCACCTCTTTGCTGACGTATTTTAGCTCACCACTGAAACGATGTTTATTGATACGAACAGGAGGAATGACCCGTTTTTGGCCAGGAACAATTTGCTTTATTTTCTCTTCATCTGCAATTACTCGAGTCTTTTCCTTCAAACATTTATTTCGCCTCACATTTCCAAGACCTTCGCTATTAATGGCGGCATTATTCAATGCATTTATCTGGTTTCTGCGATAAATTTCTGATGTCTGTTGGTGAATTTCAGAAAAAGTGGACACCAAATTTTTTGCATCTATTGTCTCTTTCAGTTCTGCTCTCTCACTGTCATCATTACACCCAGGCGAAACTTCCATGTGTGTCATCTGCTCATCATTGTTTCTCAGAACTGTCTTTGAAGCCCTGATCAGCTTGTCAAGAGTAGTTTGCTTAGCTTGTGGCACCTGAAAGTTAAACAAACATTATAAAATAGGGTCATTGCTTTATCTGACAACTACCTGCTGCCACTTCCTGTTGGCTCAATTATCATATTAATGTAGCCCACTCGGCCAACCGCCTACATGTGCAGAAGATTTGCAGCAGGAAGTGATAAACAACAGTTCTCTGATAAAACACGCACACTACAGAATGGATTTACTGAACTCCAAACTAATTATAGGGTTAATTTCAGAGATTAGCAATGAGTACTCTGTGACATAAGTTAACAACAACACATGTTAAAAAATTATGCTTCGCTTCAAAAAGATCTGTAATATTTTTAAAATTGTCTAAAGTAAATCACCTTTCATCATTCAATGATCAACTGCTGTGCTAAGATATAATGAAATATTTTCAGCAAAGTGTATATACTTGTGCATTACTATCTCTTTGTATGTCACATCACATATTATGGCAGGTATAGAGCAACAATTTGGAAAAATGTGCTGTCCCTCTGAAAAGTCAGTACCTATAACCACCCTTCACTGTGTCACATCCCAGAAGACAGTGGTCTTCAGACACACCACTGTCACAATGTTTCCTCTCCTGAATCATCACTCATAAATTCAGATGTCAGATAAGTACTATCCAAATTATGTTATTACATTATCTCAACACTACTACGTTAGTCAAAAGAGATGAAACGGGGGGGATTTATTCTAGCTTTGGCCAGTCTGAAATCAAAACAACTTCTACACATCACCATCAAGTCTTGGGCACATACCTCAATAACTACTTCCTGACCACCATGGTACATTCTTATGTGTTCCATTACAGAATCAAATGTGATCCCACAGCTTGAGCACGAATACTCTGAAACACCCATTCGTCTATTGCGTGGACGTTCCATTTCGGGTAAAATAGTTTTGGACTCCAAGCTACCATTCACTGCTTCACCAGTTAATGTTAAACTGTCCACTACTGCACCACACTCCTGACCATCCAGTCCCACCAACTCATTTGTTTCAAGACCAGACATTTTTTCAGGTAGGGCCTCTTGTGATCCAGCAGAATTCTCAACCATCACTTCACAGTTCCCACTCATGTAACTCTGCTCCATTACACCTCTGAAATCTAACACACACAAACCATTACCTCGATAAGAAACTTGTATGATAAGCATGGTTCAAATTAAGTACCAAAGCAACACCTTAACTACAGAGATTCCAGTGGTTAGTAGTTTAACATTCACCCTTCTTGGATGTTACACCCTATCAACTGGTAAATATATACAAATTTTTGGAAGCAACGTCAGTATAACTATTTACCAGTAAACACAGAGAATCATGCCAGAAAGCTCAAATCTTCAACAACACTGCTGTGAGAACTTCAAACCTTGCACACTGCCATGTCGATTGGCAAACAGCTATAAGCTTGTAACTATTATCAACAGAGCACTATATCCCACAACACTTAAATCTTCATCGACATGACTGTGAGAAATGCAAATCTTGCCAACTACAGTCCTGCCATGTTTTCACAAATTCTGGTGCAACTTGCACATATGTAGCGAGTCCCAGTAAAGATAGAAGAATGCAGCACTGTTATCACATCTTCATTTCAGCAGTGTACACTGATATGTGTGGCTGTAAGCGCAAGTGGTCATAATACAGCCGCAAACACTGTGGCAGTGGTACAGAACTTACAGGTAAAATACATAACTGGTAATGTACCTGGCCATCATGCAACTGTCTGCCAATAATATTTTAAGGCAGACAGTGGTGAAAGATGACATGAGCAATCATTAAATCCTGACACAATTTTCACAAATGAAATAACAGAACTACAGAGTAACTCAATAAAAGCAACTGAAACAGCAGGTGTGTACATACTAGCCACAGTGTTCAAGCTCATTATTTCTAAGCTGACTGGCATAGTGACCGACCAAATCTGACAGAAGAACCCAAGGTTCAACATCTCCAAAACCCAGACCATGAACCAAAATCCTAAATTTACCTTAAAATAGTGGGACATCAAATCTACAATGCAGCAACGCCATAAATTCCATAAGAGCAGAAACAGGAATTTATAGCACACAATTTTAAAATTTCATTACTGACAATCTGTCATATCTGTATAAAGAATGTTGGCATTCAAACACAGCAGTGGTTCACAACCTTTCTGGTATCGTGGACCTCTTACAAAGCTCACTACTTCTGCTGAACCTCCCTCAAATAATCCCAATTCGCAGACCCCTAAGGCACAACTTGTGATAACAATTAACCCTTTGGCGCCAGAATTTTATCTTTCGCGCCGGAATTAAATATCCCCCCCCCCCGTCCACTTTAATGGCCGTTTGGCCATTTAAAGGGCTCATTGCACGATATATATATATATGTCGTTCGGCACCAAAGGGTTAAAGTTTGAATAATTACAAACAAGAAACCCATCTTGCTTAAGTGGTCATCAAAACTCATTAAAAAAGCTACAAAACTGTGAGCCATAACAGCAACAAAACCAAGATCAGGGAAAGCTTAAAGGTAAAAATCTTATGCTCCACTAAACACAATCTATTCAACTTGACGACTTCTTTGGCACGAGTCACAGACCCTTGGTTAAGAAACACTGTGTTATACTGACAGTCCAGATAAACAAAGTCTGTTAAATAAAAGAGAATAAAATATATTCAATAGTTTTTCCTTCCAACTTGGGAAGAGTCCGCAGATCACACTCTCGTAACCACTAATTTTGTAGCCCATAAATCCTACCGTTATTAATACCAATCAAAACTATAAGTGCTGCACTGCATAATGTATTTTCTCTTTACATTTTATTAAGTGTACACCAGATTACATAATGCAAAAACAGGTAAAAATATGTAGTGGGGGACCCAAGATGGGAGGAAACATAGCATTCACAACATACTGAAAGAAAAAGAATGAAGGGAAGCCAAAATCCAAGCAAACACTAGATAGCTCTTTGTATTATCTGTACATCATGGCAGAAGATTCCCATGAAATGACCCTGAACAGGAACATCCGACCGAGTATACAAACATATCAAAAGCAGAGGAAAATGCTACAAAAGGACAGAAGAGGAAAGATTATAGGTTACATAAGACTGCAGGCCTCTTGACAACGGAGCCCGCACACAGTGGGAACAATGTTAGAAGAGTAAGATAAATACAAAAGTAAATAATTAAAAACAAACTGATTGGCCACAGGGCTCAAGAATATATCAGCAGCAAACTTAAAAAATTACACAAGACTGTCACATAATGCATCAGTCAGTCTGTCATTCAGTAAGAAAATAGGTGTTCAGTCACTTGGCCACTGACAGCCATATGACATGCTTGTGAGTAGATGAGGATCTAATTAGGGTTACTTCAACATGCAACTGTGGCAAGAACATGAAGCTCATACTACCATGCCCTACAGCAACATCTAATTCCTGTTTTGTGATATCCATGTATTCATTCTTGATGAGAGTTGTCTCCTGGATATCTCCATCTGACACTAGGCACATAGATTCCAAATCATCCAAATGGGGGTCGGCAGCAACTGAAATTACTTCCTGCATTACTTCCTGGAAAATAAAAGTGTTGAGAGAACTTTTTTTTTGGAACTCTAACTTAGACAACTGTCAAGCATAATTTTTACAAGTTTTTTTCAAGCACTGCCAGCAACCACTACAGAATGCTCCCCAAAACCACACCCCCTCCCCCAAACTAATATCGTGATTTCCTGAGATGTGATACCATGCAGTTTACACAAACTTGTTCACACCCAAAACTGTACGCAACTCATAACATTTATCCCATTATAATTCTCCATTCAATTAACACGTCACTACACAAATCACATCATTAATTTGCATATTCAAGTCAAATCTGTTCTCAGTTTAGTAATTATATGAAATAGCAGACCACACTTACAAACACCCTGACATAGTGATAATAATGAATACCTTCTGTGTGACCAAAATCTACATGCGTGTAATCATACGAAAATCTAAAAAGGCATATTTTTGTGCACTAATACCTTACATAATAAGTTCAGGTAATTTGTTTTGCTGAATGTAAAATGACATCATCACAGCCACATAAAATCCACATTTGGCTTTCACTTTGAAAGTTGTAAATGACAGACTACTGGGGCACAGCATATGAATTTTCACATGCAGAAAGAACATATTAATATAAAAGGTTTTGTACAAAACATCCCTCATGTGTTATAAATTAAATAGGAAACTAAAGTAGTGTGTCAGACGATGATGGAAGGCCTACAACAGCATAAAGCCAAGAGGAAGTAAATTAAAAACACTCCCATCATACAAGACTCTGAAGTCATGTTTGACTACTTGTTGGGAATGGTAAACAATGTCATTAAGTGGGAATTGCATACTGCATTTAAACTGTTCAATTATCATCATGGCGGCGATACAGTCTGGTATGAATACATTGGTCTCACAAAACTGCGCAAAAAATGATGTAAAACAGAAATTAAGTTGCAATTCTTGTGTTGAGTATCAATATAAACTGGAAGAATTGGTTCTAGAATTATCATCAGCGAAGAAGATAATCCAGCTGCTCCAAGAAGACCAAAACACCTACAACGACCCTACATTAGCAAGAACTCCTGAAGAGGGACGAAACTCGCATGTGAGTAATGAACTAAATAATACCTGGAAGATAGCCATTGACAAATCCAGAAAATTTAAAAAACTAAATGACACATCAACTGATCAACTCCCAATACCGATAATCCCAATCACGAATCGATACCATGCACTCCATAACCTACAAAATGATGCGGAACTACCTTGTATCATACCAAATCAACATATTAAATACCATCACATCAAGAAAGTGACAAGGGACAGGAAAACCACACGTAGACGAATAAAACAGCAAAAGAAAATAGTTGTGATTGGCGATAGCCACGCGCGTGGACTAGCAAGTGAACTTCAAAACTATCTAGGGCATGAATACTCAATCTCAGGAACAATAATACCTGGTGCATGTTTAAATAACATAACCCAACTAGCAAATAAAGAACTTACAAACCTAACTAGACAGGACACAATCATAGTATGGGGAGGATCCAATGATGTGTACAAAAATGAAACGCAATCTGGCCTCAAATGCCTGTACACTTTCGTCAATTGAAGAACAAATACAAATATTCTGATCCTAACGATCCCCATAGACACGATCAATCCCCACACTCATGTGTAAATAAAGAAATCCAAACCTACAACAGAAAGCTACATAAAATGATGAAGAACTTAGATGGAATTAAAGTAGTTGATTATGGTCTAACCAGGGAGGATTTCACACGCCATGGACTACATATCAATGCAAAAGGGAAAACGAAAGTTGCAAACAAAATTACACAAATTTTAACCCAACCTTCTAAACAAAATGATGTTACGTCAATACCAATGCACTGGATAGGAACAACTGCAGACCCTGCCCAACCTGGAAGTATGACCGAAGTCTCAAAAAAGGTAACCACACACCAGAACGACAAACATGAAGATGGGAAAGAAGTAAAAGGAGCTAAATTACCATCCCAAGATACAACCCCAGACCCTGCCCGTCGAAGAAGTATAATTGAAGTCTTAAATAAAGAACTTACACATCAAGAGTGCGACGAGCATGAAGAAGAAGGAGAAAAAAGGACAAGCTACCACCACAAAATCATACACAACAAAAAACGTCATGTAGAAGAAAAATGATTCCACATACTAGAACAGACGATTTTTTATGGGGATAAATTGTTCCAAGTTAGAAGACAAGGGCCCTTCACCTAGTGTTACCTGCAACTTTAACCACCTGAACAAAAACAGTATACCCTATCAAAATCAAACCACATATACCTTTAACGTAAAACAAAAATTTTCTAAAGGAAGTAAAAAACTTGAATTTGTCAATAGCAAAACAATAAACCTGAAAATATTTCATCAAAATATTAGAGGGCTTAGAAATAAAATTGATGAACTAAATTTGCATTTATTGGAGTGTATTCCTCAAGTACTATGTTTCACAGAACACCACTTTAAGGAATTTGAAATTATTAATACACGTATAAATAATTACAATTTGGGCGCTTACTATTGTAGGAAAACTCGGAAATTTGGCGGAGTGGGAATATTTGTACATGATACCTTATCATGTACACCTATTGACCTAATTGAATATTGTAATAAGCAGGACCTAGAGGCGTGTGCTTTAAAATTTAAAATCCTAAACAACGCCTTTTGTATTCTGTGTATATACAGGCCACCAGCAGGAAACTTTGAAACTTTTATACATTTACTTGAATCCCTACTTAATAAACTATACACAAATTCCATAAATTTAATTATTTGTGGTGATGTCAACATTAATTATCTTAAGGCCTCCAATTATAAAATCAAACTAAACTCCTTACTGGCAACATATAACCTATACAGTGCAGTAAACTTTCCCACTAGAGTTACCAAACACTCTTCCACAGCTTTTGACAATATTTTTATGAATAAAAATTCAAATTCAAACTATTCGATAGAATCTCTCATCAATGGCCTGTGAGACCATGACGCACAAATACTGGTATTGGTATTACAAAACATTAATATATTATCACAAAAAACACAACCCACAATTATAAGACAAATAAACAAAACTAACATAGCACAATTTAAACTACACTTAAGTGAAGAAAACTGACCAAATACCTTTAGTGAAGAAGATATGGAACTAAGTTTTAATAATTTTTTAAACGAATATCTTAGGATCTTCAATCACAGTTTCCCTCTTAAAAAATATTGTAACAAACATACAAACCAAGGTTGGTTAACCAAAGGAATTAAGATATCTTGTCATCACAAAAGGGATCTTTACATGTTATGTAAAGACATAAATAACCTTAAGATAAAAATTTATTATAAAACATACTGTAAAATCCTATCTAAAGTTATCAAGATGGCCAAAAGGCATCACTTCAATAACCCTATTATGCATTCTAAAAATAAATACTAGAGTCTCCAAAGATAAATTACCCTTAATTATTGAAGGTAAATCCATAAAAAACTATCATGACCTGGCTAAGGTTTTTAATGATTACTTTATTAATGTCACCAACACACACCAAACAAATGATATGAATACAAACCTACAGGCACTTAGCAACTTGTACTCAGTGTTTAACAAACCACATCCACAGCTCAATTTGACACCAGTAAATGCAAAGGAAATAAAAGATATTATCCAGACCTTAAAATGGAAGAGTTCATGTGTTTATGATGAAGTACCCTTTAAAATCTTAAAAATTAGTGCACCTTACATTATTTCTCCACTCATATACTTGTGCAACAAGTCAATGAGTACTGGAATGTTTCCCACACGACTAAAATACTCACAAGTAGTCCCTATTTACAAAAAGGGTGATAAACACGAGCTATCGAATTATAGGCCTATTTCTCTATTAACCTCCCTTTCAAAAATTTTTGAAAAAGTAATATACAATCGACTATATGACCATGTAACGTGTTATGAAATACTAGCAAAAGAACAGTATGGATTTAGAAATAACTATTCTACAGAGAAAGCTATTTACCACCTTACAAATAATATTTTTAAAGAACTGGACAACAGACAGCTAGTGGGTGGCATATTTTGCGATCTGTCCAAAGCCTTTGATTGTGTGAATTATGACATTCTGTTAGCAAAACTGGAATTCTATGGTGTCAAGAGTCATGCACACAAGTTGATAACCTCATACCTGAAAAACAGATATCAGAGAGTGATAACTAGAACAAATTGCTCTAATACTTGTTACTCAGAATGGGATGAAGTGAAAAGACGAGTTCCCCAAGGATCTGTACTTGGGCCTCTGCTTTTCCTAATTTACATTAACGATCTCCCAGGCTCAATAAACCACATATGTTTACCCACCTTGTTCGCAGATGATACAAACATAATCTGCACTCAACTAAATTACAGTAATTTTAAAGAAGAGATTGAAACAATACTGCAAAATACAAATAAATGGTTTTTAACAAACTTATTACATCTAAATTTTAAAAAACAAATTCTGTCCAATTTTTGCTAAACAGGCTAAAAATACTCTAAACTCTATTGCTTATGAAAAAAATTATATTTTAAACTCTGATAGTACAAGCTTTTTAGGTTTGATTTTGGATGAAACTTTGTCTTGGAAATTACATATTGACCAACTATGTTCAAAATTAAAATCAGCCTGCTTCATACTGAGAACGTTGTCATCTATATTAACACAGCAAAATATGAAGATAATTTACTTCTCTTATTCCCACTCTATCATGACGTATGGTGTGATTTTCCGGGGAAACTCAACGGATAGAAACAATGTATTTAAACTTCAGAAAAGGGCCATTAGACTTATCACAAATTCTAGCAACAGAACTTCATGTCGAAGATTATTTAAGGAACTGGGTATACTCCCATTGCAATCTCAATATATATTATCACTTGCACTATTTGTGGCTAAAAACATGGAATTATTTATGCCAAATTCAGACATTCACACAAAAAATACCAGAAGTAAATCTAACCTTTTTATTCCTCAGACAAGATTAGCTAAATGTCAAAAAGGTGT
>Ga0131853_10014776_pt1 | contig 14295 bp, 7 predicted proteins | sample TergutLab28metaG_FD_92764 | JGI IMG/M metagenome (GOLD analysis project Ga0131853, IMG submission 92764) | Labiotermes labralis P1 segment gut microbial communities from Petit-Saut dam, French Guiana - Lab288 P1 (version 2) (version 2) | ecosystem: Host-associated > Arthropoda: Insects >... | reverse complement strand
ACTCTGCTATATGTTTCAGACTCATCTTTATTAACCTTACAAGTTTCCTAGGGATACCAAACTCAATGAGAATCTTATATAAGACCTCCCTCCTAACTGAATCATAAGCTTTCTTGAAGTCTATAAAGAGTTGATGAACTTCTTCATTGTATTCCCATTTTTTCTCAAGTATTTGGCGAATGCGGAATATATGATCAATAGTCGACCTGTTGCGTCGAAAGCCATATTGATGATCCCCGATAATTTCCTTCGCATATGGAATTAACCTTGAAAGCAGGATGCTGGATAAAATTTTGTAAGTGGCTGGCAAAAATGATATGCCCCTATAATTATTAGAATCTGTTTTATCCCCTTCTTATGAATAGGTACTATGATCGACTCCTTCCACTCTTCATGCAGTTTCTCCTTCTTCCAAATAGAAGTAATAAGTTTATGAATCTCCAAGCAAATTGTTCTACCCCCTGTTTTAATCAGTTCTGCCGGTATTTGATCAATACCTGGCGATTTGTGACTTTTAGCTTGTCCATATCCAGCTCAGCCTCAGAGGCACTTGGCTCAGGTACTAGTGGTTCTGCTGTGTGTATTTCTGCCTGCCCAACATCCTTAACTCCATGCACGTTGAATAGCTGGGAGAAATAGTTCCTCCACCTAGCCACAATACCGTGGGTCCCTGTCACCAAGGCACGGCGCGTCCTCAGTTTGCGGATAGAGGAACGGCCTCCGATAAGGAGGGTAGCTGCCAATAAACGAAATAAGCAGTCGCGGACAGCCGACGAGGGGTGGTAATCCAGCTTGGGGGTTGGGCGAGGTGCTAACAAACCCTCCCTGTAAAAAATTTTGCTAAGAAACACTCACATGCGGGATGCTTGCTCGCTGTACATTATTGAAAAGAAAATTAATAAGGTTGTGTTGGGCTATATTTTATCACTTTATTTAACTATATGGTGCAGACTGGTACATCTACATATATGCCTTAATTTTATGTCTTCTGGGAAAAGAACGCAAAAATATTGCAATAATACGCTACTTTATCTTCTTAACATTTCGTATGCTGTAGTACTGATATCGCTTTGAAACCGGTCTTCAATCCCTGTACAAGACTGGTTAGTGGTATCATTTAACCCTTATCCTGCTAACGTGGAGAATATGGTGAGCTCCTAATAATGCCAGCAATTTGCAGAAGGGATTTAATTCGGCGTTAAAAGGGTTAAGGGAAATTTTGACTGCCACATTTTGATAATTTCCAGCGCCCAAAGCATTGAAGTTAAAATTTTCTGTTATACTATGAAAGAGACGATTGTTGAGAATGTAGACATGGAAAATGTCAAATACATGACGTAGCCACTCTAAATTTCGGAACGCTATTTACGATTCTCACGGCGATGCTGTTGAAGGACTCAATCTTCCAGGATATTACGTCGAGGCGACTCTGCGTTATCATCCTACAAGACATGAATCTTCGGCAATTTTTACAGCAGACGTTACACTGGACAACAAAACATGGCAACGTATGTTCATTTTTCGTTTCAGCATTTCCATATTAATCCTCTGAGACACTACGTCGCAAATTCAGTTCCCACCTCACAGAAAACGAGTGTGCGTCTCCATTACAAAGACGAACCGCTTAATGTTATTTTGGTAAACAATCGCCGATTATGCAAGAATCCTACAAAACGCATTAATACAACGTGTGGGTAAAACAGAGTTTTTATGTTACGGCATTCGGCACATTGATGTAGCAACCGCCGGGTTGTCAAGAACGAATGGGCATACTTCACCTGGTCACGTGGGTCACTTACTAAGACACAAAGCGCGTCGGCGGCAATCGGTTACTTGACAACAGCTCTATTACCTGCCGGTATCAGACGACGTTACAGCGATGATGATGTCTGTGAACAACTGAGAAATCTTGGAACAACCTGACAGACACGAATATCACTTTGCGAGTATCACGACTTTCAGTAACACGCTCGACATATATATCTTGTCAGTTAGTTAGTTGGTTAGCTGTTTGGTTCCAGGTATATCTACAAAACTGAAATGGAATACAGTAAAAGATGTGATAGCTAAAACCAACAACTGAAGGTAAGGGTACGAACATATATTACAAACACAACATATCTCCTAAATGTTTCGACCTCCCATGTGGCCATCCTCAGGGATGTGCGTTACAAAGGATGTATATATCGAGGCATTACAAAGTTTATGAACCAATGCAACGATGTAAAATATTAACCCTTTAAACGCCGAGTTAAATCCCATCTGCCATCTGCTGGCATTGTTAGGAGCTCACCATATTTACCACGTTAGCGGGATAAGGGTTAAGTGGAAATACTACGTTTAGCTTAATATTATACACTTGTGACAGCCTCCCTGAGGATGACAACATGAGTGGTAGCCGAAACATGTGGGAGGTGTACTATGTTTATAACACACTTTCATATACTTATGTGCAATTGTTGCTTTCGGCTAACACATCTAATTTCTCAATGCACGGTTACGGGTCGTTCAAAATTGGGAATGCGTTTATGTGGGTGTGAACCCTTTTGGGGTGGGGGGGGGCGTTGAGACTGGCAGGATGGAGCCAAAAGATTTTTCCTCCCTCACTTCTACTAAGTCACACTATGTCACGGGGCCTACTAAGTTTCCCGCCGTGGTTTGGAACCCACGTTACGTTACGCATTCCGGTGCCAACAGCTACCATTTTGCGAGATTTCTGGTTCTCACAGTAACCCTGCTAAAGACGCAAGTCTTCTGGTCTGGGACGTTGTTTCGTTAACTAAGCAGTTCCGCGCGTTTCGAAGGATCATAGAACCATCATCAGTACGATAGTTCGTAACATCCCAGAAGAGTTTAGCCTTCAAACACATTTACTGACGTACCAACAGGGATAAAATATAAACCTGTCCTGTGGGTCCTTTTATCTAAAAAATAAAATCCCTATATGAACCCTAACATGGGAAGGGGGACGGGGATCAGCATATTCTAAGACCATGCCCAGAGGCATAATTCACAGCACTGACTTTGTACATTATTTAATAAATCCGCTACTGTCTTACATCTCATGTTGAAACTGCCTTCTAAAACACGTTACTGAAGGAAAGACAGGAGGAAAGATAGAAGTGACGGGAAGACGAGGAAGAAGACGTAAGCAGCTACTGGATCGTCTTAAGGGAACGTTTGGATACTGCAAATTGCAAGATGAAGCACTACGTCACACTGTGGAGAACTCATTTCGGAAGAGGCTATGGGTCTGTCGTAAGATAGGCTACGAATGAATGAATAAATGAAAAATAAATAAATGACGGTCTAAAAGAAATGTTTTTTTTAACACACCACATACAATTTACAGTGCAATGACCGAATGAAGGAATAAACTGTTTCAACTTCCAGCTACAAATTCTCAACAATTACTGGTTCTAATTTACCCTCAATGTTTACTTTTTGCACTGAACGACACAGTCACACCACTAGAGTTATATTTTAAAATCATTATTATTAGACCTGCATATCCGATTACAAACCGGTTCATTCGACTACGTGTATGCAGAAGGTCAATACGAAGTACTTTATTACACTCATACGGTTGGGACCGAGCTGACCAGTATAGCTGACATGCGTGCAACAGGGTACCGGCTGTGCTTACATTATTCTTTAGCTTCCACAGACTCTACAGGCGAACGCCGGAACAGTGCCTCCAAACAAGCACCGAACGGTCCCTTCATATTCCATTATATCAGACTCTCTGTAACTTCTGTAAATGAAACCGCTTCCGGTCCCCAACTTATATCCAAGGACAGCCAATGATCATATGTCGCCCAGTTAAACTCTTCCCACTTTTCGCCTCGCACTTAAATTCAATTCCACGCCCCAAATTTAAGACCATGCTGAGACGGTTAAATACCTGACTTCACTTTGATAAAGGCCTAACCTGGAAGAACCATGTGACAACGAAACGCAAGCAACTCGATCTCAAAGCTCGCGAGATAAACTGGCTCATTGGAAAACATTCCCCCCCATCGTTGGAAAACAAGCTTCTCATCTATAAAACAGTGCTAAAACCAGTGTGAACGTATGGAATAGAATTATGGGGATGTGCTTCTAAGTCCAAAATAGCTATCATCCAGCGACACCAATCCAAACTTCTCAGATCTATAATCAATGCCCCATGGTATGTCTCAAATCACACCCTTCATTCCGACCTACATATCCCACACGTCCACTCGGTTTTCCGGGAACGGTAAGCTACCCATCGCACGGCCCTGGACTCGCACCCAAACCCTTTCATGTAACCACTAGTGCACCCGCCAAATAACTGGCGCTTAAAACGAATATGGATGTTTGACGAGATACACTAAGGAAGCGTCGCTGGACGCCTCCTAGACCACCGCCAAATGGGACAGCGCATTAGCTCAGAGGATACGGTGTAGTGATGTTTTCTGATTGCTAATAAAGGTAAATAAAAAAAATTTAAGAAGCATGAAATTTATACTGTTTACCTGTATGTTTTTCTATAACGAGGAGCTTCAAGATTTGCATGTCGCACCATGTATTACTTGGGTGATAAAATCAAGGAGATAGAAATGAGATGGGTACGTGGAACTGAAACAAAGCGACCACTTGGAAGACCTAGGCGCAGACGGAAGAGTATTAAAATGGAACTTAAATTCCCTGTATAACCCAGAGTAACTTGAGGACACACAAAAGATCGTAATGAAACGGAAGTAATACACAAAGAACTTCTGATGGGAAGCTGATTACCACTCAGATGTTCAAGACGTTCCGGACCATATGAAACCCACAATTCATAGTATCTGGCACACTTAAAAGTCAACAGTCAAAAACAGGTGTCTTAAACCAAAATGAATAATATCGAGCACAGTGCCTGGGAGATCGAACGAGCAGCGATATAGGGTTCTAATCTCACTTGGGAACATCTACTTTATAAACAGCCTTGGCGTGATTGACTGAGTCACACACCCTGTTTGCCATTGTTACCGGATTAACACGGCACTACCAGATGGCAGCATATCACGGGCTACGATAAAGCTTAGTTAGCGTGTGACGTCAGTGATTGGTTTCTATTGCCATACCGTTTCCGGGGCTCTTCATGTGGGGGTGGGATGTGGCTGATATATATATATATATATATACACATACATATACATACATATATTACACGAGCTTCTTCCTGTATTTGTGTTGTCACGTGAGGCCTTTCGCTGGTCAGATCATCTGTCTCAGGGGTTCTATTAAATATCTAATATACTGATAATTTCTGAAGTTAACTTGTAATTAAAACTGGCCAGAGGACCTAATCCACAGAAGGTGAAGGTAAATTTCGGAGACTTAATATGACTGTCAGGTACATTTAAATTAAAATCATGTCCCATTACCGACGCCAATAAAATCAGTATAAAAGAGTGATCCAATTAAAGGCTCCAAACATAATGTACCGAACTTCAACACATTTATTTACACCTCTAAGTATGTGTCGAAACGTCTAAAATGTAAACTGTTCAGACACGTTCGAATTGGACAGCGGAGAAGCACTTGCCATTGACCACACACAACTTTCTCCACAGCTTTACAATATATCTGGGGAAAAAAACCTCCACTTTGTACGACCCTCGCCTTCCTCTCGTTTGAAGTACACTTAACACTATTAGGCTCCAGCCAGAACAGCATCGATATCACTCCTGTCTATGTGATTTTATCGGTAGTTCTGTCATTCCTGGTAGAAATAATGTCACAGACTTCGTCATGCACGATATGTGCCTATAAAATGGCTATTGACTGATATTCTGCCATTCTGTTGCGATCAGAGTTGTTAACAGTCACAATTGCAAACAAAAAGTGGCAGAAATAAAGAGAAGCGATAAGTGCTCCGTTTCAGTCACTGTTAACAGCCGACAGAAATCACACAGGGGGGACAGGCAGCGCCTTTGTGATTTCACGTGTCCCTCAATGGCTAAAAGTTACAGCACTAGATAAATGGAGGGGTTGTGTGCAGAAAATATAGCTAGTGGCAGGGAACGTTATATTTTACCGCCAAATTCAATGTTCTTTACCGACCTACCAGTCATACATGAATATACAAATCAGGTTCATAAAATGTGTTCGGCATACTTGGCGTTTGGCTGTTTAAAATGAAACTTCCACTAACAGTAGGCACGTTATTGTCTACTGACAAAGGGGGCTGTTGATCACCATTCGAATAGCGGGCAATACTAAAAGTTCCAATAATTGTTGTGGATATACTGACAGAAAGAAGCCGTTTCAAACCATATACGACTGTCAATTCGTTTGAAAACTGTCAAAAACACCAGACAAACATGACTACCCTTAAGCCATTCTAACAAGTTACAGGATAAGAACTATGACAAAAATATACAAAACAAATGAATTCAATGTACGGCTGTCACACTGACTCACTCTCTTGTATTACAGACCTAACTCAAATATTAAAAAGGAGGGAACCTAACATCATCTTCGCCGCTCCGTCAACTTACACACCTTCGTGTATCTTTATTTGTATGACGATCCAATTCTGAAAGCTTGTACAGTACCAGCCGGCGGTAGTGACAGAATACACGTAAAATATTGTTTTTAGGTTACATCACTAACACGCCCGCCATATCGAGTTACTCTGAAATCCTTCTACCGATTTAAAAACCAAGTATGGGAAACAAAAATCCGGACACGATTTATGACATTCTAGAAAAGAGGAAGAAATACAACAAACATTCAAGAAGATTCCTTCCTTGTGACGGGTTTGATCCTTTGGCACCTGTGCTTACAGTTCTGAAGACCAGACGAGAGCTCACAAAATGGCTTCACTGTCGGTATTGACAAATTCTACAGATCCTGTGTCATCAAATTAACTGCCATCCGTCTATCGATATCGTTGCTGCCGACGCAAGATGGCCCATGTGGCGGCAACCTGGTCCACATGGGGTATGCAACGAACACCTGCTACTGTCGCTCGTGCCTCACTCCTGACACCTGGTGAGGCAAACTAGCAGCACGCCTCACACCTGGCTTCTTGTATCCCACTCCGCCTTTACCCTCAGACAAAACCTCCAGTTTAGCTATGTCTTTCTTCTTAACTTCTGTTCCCAAAACATCTAACCTTCTTCTCCACTTCGCCCCTGTTACCGCTGCCAAAATCAGCTTCATGCCCTTCCGCTCAACAGTACATACTGTTTTAACTGCGACGTTTTAATGGTGCAGGTGGACTTCAAGAGTCACACAACAGTCGCAAGAGTTTCAATGTTGCAGAAAGTGTTCATTCTCGACGGTGGAACTCCTACCCTCCTTATGAAACGAACCACAGCGGCGTCTATACTTGACAGTTAAGGCTACACAACCCCCACAACTTACCAATCGCGCACTCACGCAACCCCCAGAGATGTGGAGGTTAAGGATCCACACTGGCATATTCTCCGTCTCGGCACCACATTCAAGAATATGGCCATCAACCTTCCACCACCCCTTACTTCCATTTTTCTTCACTGGCTCAAGAGGGTTAACGCGACAGGGAAATGAAGCTAAATCTTTAAAAGGTGAGCTGTCTCCGTTCGCATATATGCATTTGTGTATTGAAGTTACATCGATTCTGTGGTCTTCAGGGTTATGATACCGTGTAGAATGGCAGGCAGGTTTTATTGGAGTATAATTCCTTCACTGCCTACCCTGAAGATTTGGACAGTAGGCAGTATAATCATTAGAGACGTTTGTATAAATTTACCGGACTATATCGTTCCGTAATCCGTAAGACAATATGAACCCTCGCAACAGATTACCTCAAATTTAATTACAAATGGACAACCGATCGTACATTTCCGAGAACTAAGAAGTAACTAATCCTGGATGACGTATCACCTTGTTTTTTCTACTGTTCTGGTTTGAAATGGTATGGGCCTAGTGTTATAAACCCAATGCAGAACTTCAGATGTGCGTATGCTGAACAGAACCGAAATAATGGCTTGTTGAAACGAGGTCTTGAAACATAGTTCACTTTCTTGGGGAGAAATTCGCGAGGTTAAATGCATGCAGGCGTAAGAACTATCCCAATTATAATTGTCGGATGCCTTTGGAACGCACTAGCACTCGAAACGCGGGTTCAAGTCCCGTTCGAGAAAGGATGCAAGTCTTCATTTTTGTCTTATGTATGTTGTGCTACGCAGTACGCTCAGAGGCGTTCACATGGGCCCATATTCCGTTCGAAGAGTCTAACTGAACATGTAAAAGGATTAACTACTTTAGAATTAAAGAAACTGCATCAGGCGGAAAGCCCTAATCCGGGTTAGCTGAAGAGAAATGCTGTCAAAGTCCAGTCCTACTGCGAATGCATGTAAATATGACAACAATGGCTGAACAGACCACGTGGGTTCAAGTCCGCTGATTTAGATGACAGACCTGGACCTTTACTACGACCCGTCTCAAGTGGTTCCATACCTGCAATACCTACTTTAATTTGTCACATACTTGAAAAGAATTTCCAGAACACAGTAATTACTTACGTTATTGTCATCAGTGAATACAGAATGAATATTTTACCATAAAGACCAATATTAATGCAGTTAGAAACTATGTCCCTGTACTTAATGACGAAGGTGAATGCCGAAGAAGGCTCAAAGCTCCACAAATTCTTAACTGGACACTTAATGGCGGTGAGCCAGCTTCACGAACCGATCACTCCACCCCCTGGGAACACCCCCCACCCCCCGCAACTACAGACTCTGTGGCTGGGTGGACTCCGGAGCCGGTCTCGACGTTTCAGGGAAAAGAAAATCTCATTATCATTTCCCGGCGATCGAACTTTTCCTCGGTCGTCCAGACCGCAGCTTTGTCACCACAGTGAGCTATCCCGGTTCGTGAACCTATAATAACATAATCTGTAGAATAAAAAACCAACTAGATGTCACTTATTTTATGTACCTCTTATAGGCTCAACATGTTTCGGGCATGACTATGCACATCATCAGGAGCTCGCGACTGTGATGTTGATTACCACATTGGTTGTTTCGTTCTTGGTTTGCTGTATGTTGGAAGTTAGATGCGGTTAGGCTGGAGTAGTGTCCGGGCTGCAGGCTAAAGCACGACTCAGTCGTGCTGCAGCCCGGACACTACTCCAGCCTAACCGCACCTAACCTCCAACATACAGCAAACCAAGAACGAAACAACCAATGTGGTAATCAACATCACAGTCGCGAGCTCCTGATGATGGGCATAGTAATGCCCGAAACATGTTAAGCCTATAAGAAGTACAATAAAATAAGTGGCATCTAGTTAGTTTTTTATTCTTCTGTTACCACAAAGATGCACAGTCTAATAAACATCAGAAACATAATCTGTGTTGGATGAAGTCTGAACAGATGAGCAATTTTAATTATGTAATATAACATTAAACATAGGACTATTCAAACAACTATACAGATCACACACATAACACAAGCAAACCGGAACAGTATTTCAGTACGGCACCGTTCCTAGCAAAAGTCACAGCACACCTATGCTTCTACACATGTAGGTAAGTTGGAGGCTAATTAAACAGAGGAGCCGCCTTAACACAATATGGCTGCTCTAGCTGTAAAGTAACACGCATGATATAAGTCACTGGTCTGTTAATCGCATACAAATATTAACACCTGAGGTAAGACTGAATTGACAATACAGAAACGAAAGAAAACTATGTATAGTAAATGTTAGTATTAAAACACATTCACTTGCACCGAGACAAAATTTATGGGCACGCAGTGTTTGGTAACAGTGGATCATAATGCTAGCGAGTTGGATGGACAAAATTTCACTGATGGGGTACCGGAGACAGCAAGGCACAAACGCAAGATTGTGGTCTCTTCGGAAATGTATGTATTGTGTGTAGGTATACAGCGTATGTGCGCACGTGCATGGACACGTATGTACGTATGTATGTATGTATGTAACGGTAAAGCAATTCCTGTACAGACCCTGAGGGTTCCAGCTGGTTAAAGCTCCAGATTTCCCGACAATCGGCACAAGAAGGTGGTAAGGTTGTCAGCCCAACGTACCGATCGCCTTTACCCACCAGGAAATGTTCCTGGTACTCATTTCTGTTACAGGCTGGGTCAACCGCATCGGGAATCGAAGCCGCGACCTTCCGGCTTGTAGCGCGGTGCCTCAATTAACGGCGCCACCCCGTGGCCCATGCATGTATTTCGTCTATGTAACAGCACTCTAACAATTTGAACTGATTAGCACTGAACTAAACTGCCGCTGAACGTAAATAATCAAATACCTTTACGCAGCGTAAATAGGAAGAAGCAGCATTTGGTTGGCAGTTGGCACAGTTCTGGTTCGCAGCTACGGTAAAAATAGACCGCGTTTCGCAATACACACCTACAACATATCTGCAATCTGGAGATGATGTAAACGCGAACACAGAAAATTAACTCAGTGCCAGTTCCCAACTATCTCCGTGGAATTGCAGGTCCTGGGATGCTTTCTGACGAGTTTGGGATAAAGAATCCGATCAAGACCTCTCGAGGCGCCTCTGGAGACGCTCTCCTTGCATTTTTTTTTTGTGAGAAAGAACTGACAGAACCATGCTCTTTCATCGGAAAGCACGGGAAGGAATTCTGTCTTGTCGAAAGAAGGAAGTTGCAAAGGAGGTCAGACCCCAAAGGAACAAGGAATGCTCTTGTTCATTCTTCTTCCTTCGGATCTAGAAAAGAAGAAGAAGGTTGGGGCCAGGTGTGGTCGGTCGGGCCAAGGTATAACGCAGCTGACAAGCAGGAGGACACGGGGGCCTTCCTGTTACCTTTCCCTCATTGCTGCTGGTTATATAGGCCTTCGGTTGATCCTTGCTTTTGCCTTCTCTTTGTCCCAATCAAAATGCGAGTAGAGAGATGGCTGTTGGTGCCGACAGACAGGTGAAGTGGAAGGAACAAGCAAACGTTACATGACGCTAGGATCTGCCACACACTCACCTGGGAATACATGTTCAGAGCAAGCAGTCTGCTACAACAACACACTTCATACAAATTAATACTGCTACAGCCAAGGCAGTAAAAAATTAACAGCAGTTATACAGGCATGACAAATGCACTTCAATGCTTTCACAGCCATAACGTCAAAAGTTATTATTTTAACATATACTGTGAATCACATATTCAAAACTTAGTATTTTATTTGTTTAACTGTACATTTGCTTGGTTGTCTCTGTAATGTATCCTTCGAAAAACACCTCCCTGAAGAAGGCCACAAAAGGTGACCGAAAAATATAGGAGGTGTACAACGATTATGATGTAATAAATTCATATATTTTCATACGCTCTTGCTGGTTTTATTCTCATAGCGAAGCATCGGTGCATGGTCATGAAATGTTTAAAACAGCTTACAGTCTTTCAGAACGGACCAACTCCCTGGACATTTAAAGAAAACCAGGTATACCTGCTTCATTAGAACTCCCCTTGCGTATGTTAAGTATCACTTGAAAGACGCACTGATTACACGGAGAAAGTGGGCTGTCATTTAGTTTACATCAATATTAGGTATTTACAATTCTATGCTTACATGACAACAAGCTCGAACTAATGGCTACACGCGTGGAACTGAAGCACCCTCACTCTTACGCAAACTCAGGTTCTGTTTAGTTACAGTAGATGCCACATCGCCATAGTGGAGACGATAACATAAGCGACACTGTGCGCAGGATGGGCGGGGGGGAGGGGGGGTTTGCTCAGAGTCGCACGTGGGCTGCACTTTATACCTAGCCTCCCAGACTTGATTTGTCTGCGTCTGCTCCTTCTACTGGGGTTATTACGTGAAACGAAGACGATTCACTACATCTTCCACTGTCTATCTTCTCTCTCCCTATCACCTTACTGTGAAACTTTAACTTCATTCTACAATTTATTCCTTGACATGTAATTCACTGTATTATGTCGTAAGGTGATTTTAAAATATCTCTCTCTCTCTCTCTCTCTCTCTCCCCCTCTCTGTGCCGGTCACAACTAACGTGATGGGCTATCTGGTACTGTGTGTAATTCTCATGCAGTCAATGGAGTTCAGTAGAGCGAACCAAGGGATTACCGATACAGTGTAAAGGGAAAGCAATGCCTGGACAGGCCCTGAGAGTTCCAGGACGTTCAAGCTCCCAAATTCCAAGACAATAGACACATTAAGGTGATAAGGTTATCAGCTCTACTCACCAGCCGCCTTTACCCCAAGGAAATGTTCCTGCATACAGTGGTCGGAGAGAAATTGCCTAAAGCGTATTTCTCTAAAGCAGCGAGTATTGAACTGTTCCGTTCACGACCGTAAATCGAAAATTAAATTGGTCTTGCAACCAAAAGAGTAGGAGTGCCTTCTTACTTAGCACCCCGGGAAATCGTCGAAAATTTACCGCGTAACATTGCCACACATTAAAATGAAACTTCGGCACAATTTCTCAGCTCCTTTTAACTGCATCTTTCTTGAGTAAAATCACGTTGCAGAACAAAGAAAGCTACAAGCTTCATAACTTTCAGAGTTCACTCCCCATCAGAGGGCTCTCGTGACCCAAGTTTGGGTTGCGAACCTGGGTTTGGAAGTCCCTGCTCCAAAGTGCATCTGGGTCTAAAAGAGACTCAGCTGTGGACGGACAAAAGAAGTGCAAAGGGTACTTTGAACCAGATAAGTAAAGGGATGATAAAATCAACAGGGAGTCAGAAATACATACATTGTAGTTTGAAAACGCAAATGAAAAAACGATTTCGGAAATCTCGACGCTGATGACACAGTATTTAAAGATACTAAAGAAAGACAGCATAAACGGCCGAGTGGGATTCATGTGGCTCAAAACAGGGACCAGTGGCGGGCCCTTTTAGACACGACAATTAAACTTAAGCTACATCATTATGCAACAAACATGCCAGAAAATAAACTAGTTAATGAAAAAAAGGGGGGTTGTAGATTCGTTTCAGGGTTACTCACCATTCGATGTATGGTATATTGGACTGCGACCAGTCCAGATGATTCTGCCTTGTACCATACTGCTTTCTACAACTAAATTCACCTAAACTTTCTTCTCTTTAAACGTAAACGTGAAAATGACATGATCCGCTAATACGATCCTCGCAACAAAAATAATCAGTCCATCAGCACTGCATGTGATGCTGAAGAACAAGAAGCGGCGATGGTATTTCCTTGATGGTTTGAATACATCTACCGTTTTTAATAGTTCAATACCGGCCCTGGTGCACTGTACGGACCTTAATTCTTTACATGCTGCCAACGTCGGTGCACCGTACGTTCTTGTATGCATTTACGGTCACTGTAAATTGAAAGCCATTCCGTCTTGGGCAGCAGCTGAAATTTAAACACCAGTGTCAGTGAAGGGTTTAAAAAAAACGTTGTTTTCCCTTGAACAGAGCTCACCGGCTTACGTTTATTCAAAAGTATTCGCGCCTGATGTGTAAGGACTGGATGCAACACTCTGTAAAAGGAAGTATGTCACTAAACCATAAAGAAATGCACTTGCCATGGGACCGAACTTAACATACTATGGATATCGCATGTACAGTAGTCTTAACCCTGTTCATCCTCAGAAATAATTAGCCAAAAACATCACCTTTTTTTTTCCGTAACTACGTACAGCCCATGACAATTTGAGGGGAGGGGGGGTTCATCAATGAAAAGTCAGAAATAACCTGAAATAATAATAATAAAGGTAAAGTTCATCCTGGAACAGGCCACGAAGGCCCAGAGAGGGGAATAGAGGTATAGCTCTATTCTTTCTTTAACCTCGGCGCTAGATGGGGGTGGGTGGTCAACGCCACGCCCCGGCCGCTTTACGCCCGTGAAAGGCCCGGTACGCAATGTTAGGAGGCTGGGTGGACCTCAGAGCTGGTAGGGACGGGTGTTGATAATCTCACCCCCACCGGAATTTGATCCCCGGACCGTCCAGCCCGTTGCGAGTCGCTATACCAACTACACTATCCCCTTTGCCACATCAAAAGAGCCTTAAGAATTATTTGGTCTTCGTATTTCGAACTGTTTCCATCGTGACGAAGGCGACCAATCACCTCCATCAACGGTGATGTCTCAGCATGCGTGGAGATATACATTCACGTCTTTAGCGTTTTTGCGCCGGAATTATTTTTTTTAATTTTAGCACGCCCTGTATATAAAATGTGAATAATACACGAACCAAATACGTTAGAATTATGAAACAAACTGCATTTTGAAGAGAAAAAAACGGAGAGTATATACAATGTTTAAAATATTCAGTACCTATATTTGTTGAATAAATATATAAAATGCAACTTT
>Ga0131853_10014775_pt1 | contig 14295 bp, 6 predicted proteins | sample TergutLab28metaG_FD_92764 | JGI IMG/M metagenome (GOLD analysis project Ga0131853, IMG submission 92764) | Labiotermes labralis P1 segment gut microbial communities from Petit-Saut dam, French Guiana - Lab288 P1 (version 2) (version 2) | ecosystem: Host-associated > Arthropoda: Insects >... | reverse complement strand
TTTGTTTGTTGTTTTGTGTTGTAGTTGGGCGTGGCTGTTTTGAGGTTTGTTAAAATTGGAAATAAAAAAAAAAAAAAAAACTTATTGGTGACAAATAAACACAAAAAAAAAAAAAAGAAAAAAAAAAAAAAAAAAAAAAAAAAAAAAGAGAAGAAAATGGGGTTCCCATATTGTTGCGCAATCCTCAGACAAAACGTTTCATAAGGTGAAGCCTTGGATGACGACATTGCAACTGCTACCAAATTTAAATGTCTTGGAAAGGGTTTCTGAACTTTTCTTATGCCTTCTTATGGAGACGGTCTGAAACAAAGATTGGCCGTTTCGCCGTTACTTTCCACATTCGCTGTAGCATTTGACACCGCGAACGTACAGCATAGGCCTGTCGGAAGGCACTTGAATTGAGTATAACATATTAATGTCTGGTCGTCGATGATGCTTTTATTCTATTTTAGTTGAAAATATAAATGTAGTCATTAAATGACACACGATCTGGTAGACGCAACGGCAGAGGTTAATAATAAACATTGGAAAAGATAAGACGAGCATGTAAAAAAATCAGTCCCATTACAAGCCCGAGGTTCCGAGAGGTTTCCAGGAAGTTACGGGTCCTAGATTACGTAACAGTGGCCCAGGATGGTGGTAAGGTTGTCAGCCTTACGCACCGGTCACTTTCACCCCCCAGGAAGAAGAAGAGTATGTATAGAGTCTAATATTTAGGCGTGTTTGTAGACTTTTGTACTTCAGTTAGCTGTTGGTCAAAGACGCCACTAGCAATCTTTCCCGTCTTGTAGATATATTAGTCAGGGAGGTCTCTCGTTGACGCTACGTTACGAAATACTAAAAGAATACTGCAGTGTTGATTTGCTTTTAATTATAAACACGTAATTAAGTGGCTCACTACGGTCCAACGCTTGAGGCCGAAAGCAAGATCTGCTAGCGGCAAAGGCGCGTTAGAAAGTCTGTGGGATCTCAATGGTGAAAGTATGTACCTACCGAGGGCGAATGACGATTAACACCATCTGTTAGACACTAAGAAGAATTAGATCCTCCGTGAGTGGCTAAGATGCACGCCTACGTTATTCCGATATAAACGGCTTCCTGTTATGCATCACAAATTTTGGTCGTGTGTATGCAAACATTGTGTTGTGTAATGCGGGTAACCTGTCCATAATGACGTATTTCTTGGGGGAATGTGCGCCTAATGTTACAAGTGGAGAACCTCAACGTTTATAAGGTGCCCTTAAATGGAATTCTTACTGTGAAAGTGTATGCCTTTCATTTATGTCTTAAGCGAGCCTGTAGTTTATCTTTTGCCGTTTGACAGCGCATACTGCCACACCCAGTGTGAACTTTCACCCTAGCTATTGAAATATGGGTGGGTTCAGATGTGAGGAAATCGCACAGAGGAGGTCACTGGGGGGTCGAACTCGCGACCTTCAGGTTTTAGCGAGGCAAATAGAAGAATTTAGGAATTTTTATTCTGGTCATGGTTTAGACGAATTTAATATTCGGATTACTACACACAAAGAAGTGCACACCTTGCACAAAGTAGCTCAGCCTAAGGCAATTGTAAATTTTCACGAACTGATTGTGTTTAAAGACACGTTCTCTAGATATTGCCTGTCTTAGCGACGAATTGAAACAAGGCTGAAAAAAATGCGTAAATAATATCCTGTATAATGAGTGCAGCTGTTTGTTTTCTCAGCAATAAAGACGCTGGAAGCGTGAAAGTGACATTTTACTTGTGTCTAGTGACACATTTGCTTGACCAAATATAAGATACAACGAAAGTTCCGTTCGCTCTGTAAATGTTGAAAATCAACCTATATGCTTTTCATAAAACTGATGATTCTGTGGAGCGGAGGACTTCTTGAGAAGCTGACAGTTGCTCAGCTATTGGCAGTTTCTAATGGAATCCTAAGGTTCATACTCGTGCTTACTAGACACCCCCCTCCCCACCACAACTACTGGACCCCATCATAAGTCGCTGGTTAATTTAGTAATAATTAATTTTACGCCTTTAGTCTTGGAGGAAGTTGATGTTGCAGCATCGAACCTCGCCGCGTGTATGGACACTAGTTCGTTTTCCACCATCGTCAGCAGAATTGCTCACTGAATGAGAAACACAACTGAGGACTCCCCCATAATTCCCAGAATCGAGCAAACCTGGGATATCCTGGATATGAGGTTAAGTAAACCCATGGAATGCATTTCTTTTTGAGGATCTCAGTGTCGTTCTGTTCGCCCAGCAAGAAACTCACAGCTTTTGATGTAACTCGTAGAGTCATTGCGGTGTTTGCCATGTCAGGCTACAGGTCCATATCGTGAAGTGGACGAATCCAGTCCATGAATTCTAGACCATCTACTTCTAGGTCTTCCACATGTTGTCTTTCCTTTAGGTATGAACTATTTACCACATGAAGAACCTTTCCATGGCCATCTTATTTTCCTTCCCTTAATTATTCTAATAATATTGATCAGAGTACAAATTATGAAGCTCCTCATCATGCAGTTTTGTCCATTGCTCTGTTATTCCCTCGCTCCTTTGCCATACTTTCTCTTCAGACACTGATTCTGTTTTCTTTCATTACGGCGGGACATAAGTAAATAAAAAAAAAACAACGAAGTTCCTACCAGAATTTGTTATAGTGTGTTATTAGAGAGACAGTATGAATTCTTGACGTTCTGAAAATTTGACTGGAAAATTAGAACGTTTGAGGCGTGCCAACTTCATGGTCATCTCGGATCCCGGATCTAAGGATCTAAGGCCATTCGATTCATATCTGTGAACTGTACTTACGAACCTCTGCTGGCCGCAGCAACTGTAGAACAACAAAACAAAATCGCATAACAATTGAGACAGTATGTAAACGTTTCAGTGGTACTGATTATCTTTTGAATGTCTGTCGCTGATCTCGAACAGTTTAAATATGCGGGTTTGGGCTGTTCTGTGAGTTGTGTTCCATATATGCGGAGTGTGGCAGCATTCCTATCAGAGTGGATTTGATTTTATTGTGACTGCAAGTTAAATATTTTTTATCTCCACCCACAATACATAGTGATAATATGCTCATTCACGTCTGAAGCACAGGTCCAAGCCGTGTAATATTCTCTCCTTTATATCCGTTTACTGTTGGTAGAAAACGTGGCAAGAACACTGGATAACTGAGATAAAAAGATGACGCATTTCTGACGAATGTAGACGTATGAGGTAAACTTATTGGATGACGTAGGTATAAACGCGAGAAGAGTAGTACGATCGATCTTGGCTGTGGTATGACAATTTGGTACGATTTATGTTGCCCAAGACGGAGTGCACTGAACACTGTATTAACCTTCGGGTTCCATAAGACTTGAGATATTTCTTGGTACCTCCCTGACTATGTGCTCCAGAGGATGCCATAAACCGAGAATCACAGCATGCAGGATAGTCCTCCACATTTGTTAATATTTGTGTAATGAATATTGTTTTATTTGTATTTGTGAAGAAAATATTATTCCAATAGAAATTCTTTACCAGAAGGCCTATATATTAAATTTTTCGGACATAATCTCAGCAATTCGCAACGTGACCATATTTGTAATTGTTGAGTTGCCATATGCATTTCGTACTAGTATGTAAGCATATGCATAAGTAATTTCACGTGCCTGGTTCTACAGGCTCTTAAGCTATTGAAACAAAACCGAAAAACAAACGTAATTTTCTCACGACCGCTTTGTTATGTTCTATGATACAAAAATGTTACATTAACCGAAGGTTAATATTTGTCCAGCACCATTATCATGCATCATTTCAGGACAAGGATTTAAATGGCGCTAGTGTCGCTTTCTCCACACTAGTCCGTGTGTCCGCCATGTTGTTATCTACTTTTGTGGGATATTGTATATTGCGGCTTTAGTTTCCTCCGACGGTACAAATTTCGTACCAAGTTCTGTGAAAATAGGTTAACTGGTTCAGAAGTTGAAGTGAGGCCAAACACACACATACAACATTGTATAGTACGCGTACTTTTTTCAAAGAAGGAGGAGAAAACTAGAAGGAACTATGTGAAGATATTTAACGCAAGGTTTTCTATTATTAAAAAATAACACAATATGAAAGGCCACTGGATACTGAAGACAAGAGAGGACTTGAACACTTAGAGATGATTAATCACTTCTTTTATTCCAACTAAATGCACATTATACGTTAAATACAAGTAAAGCAATGGACACCCTGATGATGGTGCAACAAACACCGAAACATTTAGGAGGTAATTGGCGATAAATATGTGTTTAACATATTATGTGCATTTTGTTGGAATAAAAGAAGCGATTGACTGCAAGAATGCGCGGAGTGGAAAGCTTCAAAATGGCCTAGAGAGGTGATGATGGTTGTGCGAAGATCGAATTACATCCCAGGTGAAAGAAGGAAGTGATGGGAGCGAGAAAGGTTCATATAGATGCTCAAGAAATTGACATGAAGATCTTGATAGAGATACCGCTTGTACGGTTGCTGTTGGCGTTGTTCCAGCTTTAAAAACGATGACATACGTATTTTAGCTGTAACTCTTGTGGAATCTGGCTATGAATTCTGTTGCTGTTGTGAATGGGAGAGAAACTCTTCCCGCTGCTATGTGCTGACATCTAACGCCAGCAGTACATATGACACTTCTTCACCATTTTGATTCCAACATATCCAAAAAAAAAAAAAAAAAAACTAGCTATTTTTTAAGACGAAGTTTAACACACTGCGAGTCATACAGCCCCACCAGGGATAAAAAGATATTTCAGATTTTTAACCAACGAAGAACAAACTATTTATATATTGTACATTACCAGCCGAATTGCACATCTTTTATTCCCAGGATTTTAGGCACCTTAGCAACGCAGTTGCGAAAATCAACTATTGGCCTCGTAATGTCTCTCTGTTCATCCGAGCGCCAGCATGACACAACGCGACTCCTAGTGAGCGGGTTGTTGTGAAATTTAATATTTTGAATTTTTACTAAAATTTTTTACCATATTCTGGTTTTCGTTAAAGACACACAAATAACAGACAGTTTACAAAAAAAACCCAAAAATCCAACACTGGAGAACACCGGTTTTGAAGAAACGCGAAATTTACATGTAGTAAATTCAGGTTTAATTCTAACAACTCTGCATTTCGTCCACACAGCCTATTAATGTGTTTTGTATGATTCTGTTACTGAGCACCACCTGTTTTCCTACACGGTATGCGTTGATTGATCTTTCTAATTGAAACGAAATCTGTTCTCTATGAGGTAGGATCTGAATCCTTATATATGGTTTAGATTCATTTTTAGTCATCAAAGGAGGGGCTCGAAGCCAAGAATGACTGATTGGCTGAATGAATGAATGACAGTGCGTTGTAACGTGCCGTTGTCTATGACTAGTCTTCCGAGGTAGAATTATTGCCCCACTTTGTACTTCAGCAACTACGCCTTTCGTGTCTTTTCTTGTCTAGCAAACCCCATCAACTCAGCCTCGATAAAAGCAGAGTTTTATGAATTTTGATAGCACCGGTCCTGACTGAAATGTATTGACGAGGTCTCAATTTGTTTTCGCGAAGGCTTCAATATGTTTATGTAAATACTGACAAATCTGTAACTGATTCTGAAAAGAGTGGTATTTAATTAGATCGGTATTCTGCCTATAAGGGCGACGATGGGTTTCAGTAATATGTTATCTGCTGAATAAGTGAGAAATTTTGATTACTTAGATTGTGCTGTAGGTTGTGAGACGGGCAATGAGGTTAGGATCAAAAGTAAATGAATTTTAGCAATTCCGTGGAATTATACAAGTGCACAAGACATACCAGAGAAACGCCGAAAGGAGAATTTACTAATATTTACTTAGTAACAGCAACAAATAATCCTTTAAAGAAAAGAAGACTAGAAATGGAAGAAATGCTTTTCTTGTGCACTGTCCTAGGATCTACAGTTACATGTAATAAACGTTAATGAAGGCACTGCAAGAAATTAGACATACTGAAATATCACTCTTATAGAGAACTATTATAATTAGTCTCTGTAAATGACCAACTTGATGCGCAATTACGTTATATAATACTTTTATTATTATAATCCTCTACATGTTTCAAGCAACTCTGTGCTCATCATCAGGAGGTCAAATTGTATTAATACAGCATCCGGTATAGTAATCTCTGTAGGTGACCGTCCGGTGTGCAACCTGCACACCGGACGGGCACCTACAGAGAATACTTATCAGATGCTGTATTAATACAATTTGACCTCCTGATGATGAGCACAGAGTTGCTTGAAACATGTAGAGGATTATAATAATAAACGTATTACATAACGTAATTGCGCATCAAGTTGGTCATTTACCCAGAGTCATACCAGGGTGCACGTTCAGGAAAACATAAAAAAAATATTATTTTAACAATTGACCAAATTAATGCACAAATTCTTGTTTTATAATAAGTTTATTATATGTAGAGGCATATAATAAACTTATTATAAAACAATAATTTTTGTAATAAGTTGGTCAATTGCTAAGATAATCCTGAGATGAACGGTCAGCAAAACATAAAAATAAACAAAAATAAAAATATTATAATTAGTGTCTGTGAAGATGTGAAAACGATGCCTGAAAACCAAATTCCGGAGCCGATCTCTTAATATAAACCACACTGTAGAAACGAAGAATTTGACATGCCAAAGGGAGGAACAATTTGGCTGTTGCTAGAAATATTTTCATCTCACCATTGGCTCATATTTGGGACAATTCTGCTGCGTTCTACTGACCAAGACAAAGACATGTTGCAAAATAAATCTGATTGAGTTTGAAGTTCATAGAACTTCCTTGCCGTAGGCAGGGTGACCTGCCAGAGTACTGTGCTATATTCTATCTTTGCTGGTATCTCATTGGTTCCATGCAAGGAGCAGGATTGCTATTCGTTGGCAGAAAATGCTGGCGCACCCGGTAAATACAGAGTGACAGAAACAAGATTGAATTCTTATTCAGTTGCAGAAATTCTGAAGTAATTTCTTTTCGTTTTTAATTGAAATTTAATTGTTTATTGTAGTTTCACAGTGATGAACCACGGTGACGGATGTAACCAAACGTAGTGGGAGTTGTGACTTATATAGCAAATGAACTGGACAAGTTTTGTATGAGTTAAGGACTGTAGCCCTGCTCCACTGCGAAGGAGTTTTGCTCCTGGGTGTTATTTAACAATCCACTCATATGGACATTTTAAGAATAAATTTATAGAGAAATTCTTAGAACAGGTTCAAATTAGATACATGTTATTTTGGGGTTGTCGGGTATTGGAGACTTTTGCGTCGAATCGTACGACGAGTGAAGAGTTGCAAAGGGTCTGGAAGGAAGTGGTTGTGACACAGTCGCTTTACTATCCCGGAATTTGCCCGGAAGTTCTGGGAAAAGCCACGAACAACCTCAGTAATCATTGTCGGTGTTTCGGCCGAGATTCGATACAGGGTTTTTTTCTGAATGCAATTCTGGTGCATTACCGCTAAGTCATCCTCTTCCGTAAATTCATAACTTAATCGAATTTTACATCGATTTCATGTAAGTTTTTAGGGCAACGACAATTGTAATTGTGAAAGTTTTGATAGATAAACACCATCATTTCGGAAGTACTTGCTGTTTCCTGTCTCGCTGTGTAAGAGAAAGTTTCCTACTACTTCGCTCTTCCATTCTGAAGGTACCACCGTCCTCCAAAAGATCGGTACCGATGTGTCAGACTTCAGAAGAAAACAATATTCATCGTCACCGCCGCGAGACTCAAACCCCACTCAAGTTGGTAACATCATTTAAAGTAGTTTCCGTCGGATTTGTGTAACTGTGTATTAGTTGGGTTGTGTTGCTCTGTTGAAAGTCTTTCGTTTTATTATTTGATATTTTTATGATATGGCCGACGAGCTCTGTACAAAAAACTCTAAAATATCACCAGGCAATCCTAGTAGATTTATTAACTTTTACGTTGTCCTGTGTGTGGTACGCTAAATTTTCAATCACTTAACTTTTGCCCTTTCACGTATCGTCTAGTGTTCTCAAATTAAAATGGATTTGTGGAAAACAGGATCAGAGAGCTTGGAATGACGAGGAACAAGTGGCGAGATTTTGAAAATACTTAATGAACTTTCGGGGTCCCTAACATTTGGGGAATTTATTGAGTAGATGAGGAACTATCAGCTTCTCAACAAGTACTGTGTTCCATGGAGTTATATGGACGTGGGTACCCAAAATACCAAAATGCAAAGAGTAACACAAGGTTTCAGAAGCTGAATCTGTTTCCGTCCTCAGACAAAATTCTGGGAAGGCATGAGTTGAATTGGTCCCAATAGATGTAGCTGTTCTTACTCTGATGGGCAACCTGGATTTTTTTTCTATCTAACGGTTCCAGTTGGGTGTCCTCACCTAGTTATCCGAGGGCACAGATACTGTTTCCGATGCCCTGTGTTTACATTTTTATGTTTGGATCCCCAGATGGTGGACAGAGTCCTCAAGGTTTGTATTGGAAATCTGCAAACAAGAGTCACACAACGTGCAATGAACTGGCACCCATGTATCAGGGTCAGGTAAGATGGGGAAGTGAAACCGCTTGTGGCAGCAAGCTGCATGTCTTTCCTGCGCGGTCCATTTGCCAATCCGGACTGAACCACTTGGTACTGGTGAGATCCAGTTGGCACAGGGTGCGTCTGCAGTGGCGGAACGAGGTGTGTACCTTTACAGCTAGTGCACGCTAACAGCACCGTAATGGTATCTAAGTAACTGACTTGACTGATTTGTCTGACGGACTGACTGACTAACCAACTAACTAACAACTAACCAATCAACCAACCAACCAACCAACTAACTAGCTAGCTAGCTAGCTAACTAACTAACTAACTAAATAACTAACTAATACTTCATGAGAAGCTAACAGGTTCTGAGCTATTCAAGAAATACTGCTCTTTGTTACGGAAATTGAATGTCCACTTTTGTGTTCAAAAAGCCGGCCGTTTGTCCCTGTCCTTAGTTATATGAATTCAGTGCACGCTGTGCTATCCAGTTCCTTTAAGATCCACTTTAATATTATCTTCCTATTTATGCCTAAGTCTTAGGATTCCCACCAAGAACGTGTATGCATTTTTATTCTCACCCTCACGTGCCACACGTCTTGCCAATCTCGTTGCTCTTAATTTATTACCCGAGTTATATTTGTGAGGGATAACAATCAAGAAGCTCCTCAATGTGCAGTTCCTTGTAGTAACCTGTTAACTCTTCCTTAGGCCAAATAGCTCTCTCAACACCCTATTTTCGAACACCCTCTGTCCATAACGCTATTAAGACCAACTTCTACGCGCTATGGTGTGTATGTTATCAGATACTAATTTTCTGTCCGACGCGTTTCGGCATCCACTAATGCACTCATCAGGGAGATCCGTCTTCACTGTTTTTCTTCTCAACCCACACGAATGTAATTGCATACAAGCGACTTCCCAACGACAAAACACTTGATAACCAACTGTTATAGGAACGTCACTGAAAACTTATGGACGCACTTCGTGTTGGTTTAAAATTTTAAAATGCATGTGTGAATTTTCAATTACATTCATATAACATATGATTATCAAGTCCTTTTAGTCATTCCGATGTCGCGTATATGAAATTACCGTTCGGATGTGTTGCGAAGAAAAAATTGTCAAGACTGATCTCCCTGAAGATAGCATCAATGAATGCCGGAACACTTCGGTGAAAAAATGTGATAATATAGTGCATAGAAGTTGGTTTTAATAAATAGTGTTCTCGAACATGATAGACGGTATATACGATATTAAGACCCTCTGTCTAGCCCATACCTCAGAGTGAGACTCAGGTTTCAGATCCGTGTAAGACAACAGGCAGCTTTATTGTTCTATGTATTTTTATTTTTATGTTCATACCGTGCATTTTGATTAATTAATATTAATTATTACACTAACAAATGCACATATAATTAGTATAAAATTATGTTATAATTGGAATTATAATATAATTGTATAATCATATATATTATAAATATAATTTTGCGCCAATTATATGTGCATTTGTTAGTGTAATAATAAATAGTAATGTTCTATATATATTAGTCTTTATGTTTTTGAATAGCAAACGGAAAGACAAAACTTGAGGGTTGTTTGACCGTGCATCTTCCTCATGAAATAAAATGAAATGCCAACTTGATGCAACTAGGTAATTTTATTTATGTATTCTTAGCTCGACATGTTTCGGGTACATACGCCTATTATCAGGTGCATTAGATGTTGAATTGCAGCATATGGTTTTTACCGAGTTTGTGGATGGGTGGTGGTCTTGAGAGCCTCTGCGTAGGTCGTGTTTACGGTGCGGATGGTGCCGTGAGTCGCACAGCACCATCCGCACCGTACACACGACCTACACAGCGGCTCTCAAGACCACCACCCATCCACAAACTCGGTGCAGAAAACCATATGCTGCAACTCAATATCTAATGTTCCTGATGATGGGCGTATATACCCGAAACATGTCGAGCTAAGAATACATAAATAAAATTACCTAGTAGCATCAAGTTGGCATTTCACTTTACTTCATTTCGGAAAGACAAAATTATTGTCTACACTCTGGTACACCACTAAGCACATACTTCTACAGTCCAGCTATATTGCGACATATTTTGGTGGCTGCCGCCACCGCCACTGGAAGGTGTTGTCATGCACACATCGCCATATTTCGCGTCCGCCTTCAACAGAGAGCTGTTTATGTCACAACTTCCACGTATGGGTCTGTGGTGTTGTCGGCCCTGAAGATGATGGTGGCCGCTACCGAAATATGTCGGCGCATAGCTTGACTGTTTGGGTATGTGCATGGCGTTGGACCAACTTGCATCCAGTAACTTGATAGACATGCACGATGCAAACAACAATGTGAAATTTTGGAAAGACAAAGGATTCTGGACCGAATGGTGGCAGGCTTTCCTTGCGTTCTGTATGTTCTTAATGCTGAAAAACTACAAGAAGAATTGTACACTAGTTTTTTTTAATGGGCCTAATCAGTCGTGACCTTTTCAAAGAAATTTTATGGCTCACCTTAGTTTTGTGGAGAGAATTACGAGTTTAAATTTAAAAAAAACGTGAACTGTAAATTAATGTTTGTGCCTAAGTATGCGGTGCGGAAGGCCCAGGGTCGTCTGTCGTGAATCGTGTTTGTAGACAGCTGGTGGCACTCCTTGGACCAGGGACCGTTCCTTCGCAAGGCCTCTACCTGTGCAGAGAAGCGTAAACACAAGCAAGAAATGCTGTCGATAATCTGTACCCCACATGAGATGCGAAGCCACGATCACCGGCTTCGAATGGCAGGATACGGTACACACTGAATGACCGCGCGGCTAAAGGGATGTACTTAAGCATATTACAAATTTATCGCGCATAAAACTGAAATTCCATTTATTTTATGAAAATTTAGGATTTCCTACGTACCTCTGATTCTCATGACTATTTAAAACTTCGCCGTTTCTTACTGGTGCCTATCGTGTTCCTAAGAATACGCGGAAAGAGCCAAGCGAGTCACAGCGTTTAGAAAGCGAGGATTCGAACATTTTTGCATATAAACCTTCTAGCCTACGGGTCCGACTTTATGATTAATACTGTTGTGATCTACAGAATCTGAATCAAGTCAGGGCTGGCCAAATTCAATCAACAGGAGGGCCATATAAATCGTAAGGACCCGCCCGGGGGGCTGCGCTTCTCTATGCGTACATCGAAAATTGGGGGATTGTTTTAAATCGAACGCTGTTAGTTACAAACAAAGACATTTGTTTGTATTACTGAATATTAGATGTGATCGATTATATTTTGTTCTATAGACCAATTATATTATTATTGTTAAGGTGTGTTACTGGAGCTATTCAGGTGGTCGAGGGCCGGCTGCGGCCCACGGGCTTAGAGTCTATGCCACTGGCGCCGAATCGACGTTCGATCTGAGTTGTGATGAGTTTCAACAAGGATAATGACAGCAATTCATAATGTTATACAAAATGATTGTAATGCATTTTAATTCGCCAGGCAACACCATTTCTGGAGCCCATCACGACTCTCTTTTTTATCATGAGAGCTGTAGACGAGCTGCTTTATTATAAACAGGATCGCTTCCTTCATAATTGGTGATATGGGTCTTGCCAAGGTTAAGTGACACACATTGCCAGTTTGTTGTATTGACGTGAACACCTTGTCACAAAGACAAGCAGTGTTTTATACGAGTATGAGAACAAGGAGCGATTATTTCCCTAAACAAAATTAATTAATTTGTATTTACAATGAGGCAGAGTGTGTGTGTGTGTGTGTGTGTGTGTGTGTGTGTGCTGTGAGGTGGGAACTGAATCTTTAAACAAAATTCAAATAAATTCCATTCTTTGATTGAAGACCTACCAGTGTTGGAACACAGAAGACGTGACTAATATTTTCTTCGCGGAAGGAGTCAGGCCTGTTGCGTTAGAACACATAATTAATCGTTGGTCCCATTGAGCAAACAGCTAAACATTGTGTTGTGTTAGAGTGAAATATCCATAACATTGTGTTGGGAGGCATTATCCTTTACAAGAGCCCTGGTATTTCAGATTTCAGAACCCATAGTAAACAAGAAAAGGTCTCAATCCGAAAACACACCATTCGAATCCCAGCCGGAAGCAACTATCCTCACTTTTTTAGTTTCCTCGGTCAATGCACGCGAATGCGAACAGCGATGAATAGGTAAAGAGGCAGGCCGGTATGCAGTTTCCGGGAAGGGGTTACCGATGTTGGTTTCCACTACGGTACCGTGAATCGTCCTGGCACTCACAGACCATGGTCATCGTGGGGAGTGAAGTCCAATGGAGCACGAAGTTTTAAAGCCATCGCCATGGTTGGAATTTAGCTTGGCGCAAATATATGTTGTAACCTTCGTAGTTGCACCGTGCATGTTGATAATATTAAGTTCTTTATTTGTCCAACTAATGCACACAATTCTTATAAAATTGTTAAACTGTTAAAATCATATTAAATTAAAATAGTTGCTCGAACATGTTTCGGTTTACATAAACCATCATCAGGGAGCTCTCAGCCTGTGCGTCGCCAAAGTTACAATCTTGATATCGGTTGCATATATCGTTATTTGAAGTTATCGGTATTGTGGCTGTATATTTTGTTCAGTGCTGTTATGCGTGTGGATCGTGAATTGTGTGGGGTGGAACTTTTTCACTCTGCACAGTGCACAGCACAGGCTGAGAGCTCCCTGAGGATGGTTTATGTAAACCGAAACGTGTTGGAGCAACTATTATAATTTTAAATGATTTTAACATTTTAACAATTTATAAGAATTGTGTGCATTAGTTGGACAAATAAAGAACGTAACATCCGTTTTAATCTTGAAGTAGGTCACCACCGGTGTCATACTCAGCTTGTTCCAGTTATATTTGTCTTCAAATCTCTGAATCACACTTCACAATTTACAGAAAAACCAACTTTAAGTTAGTCGTTAGCGTCTAACTGAACCTCGAGGTCACGACGGTTAGAATCTCTGCTTCGTACTCAAGAGGTCCCGGTTTCATATCTCGCCCCAGACACCGTCTTTTCTAAGATTCTTTGTGACTTCCCTCATCAGTTTATCCAGGCGATTTCGGCGTAGTGCCTCAAATTACGGGCCAGCTGCTTCCTTCTACATACTTTCTATTTCATTATTCACTTACCGTCCTATAATCAGACGCCATGCTCTCTTAGTTATAGTGAAAGCGTCGCTAAATAAACCATAGCCGTGTCTGTATCTTCCTCTTTTTCCCACCCATGTATCATCACGATATTTATGTTTCTTGCAGATGTACTATGTAGTAATGGTCGATGTTACGTAAGAACAGCTCAGTCCCCGACCTTTGATATTGTGGCCTTGCGAACGCGAAGAACTGGAAGTCTGGGCTGACCTCCGTGTTCGCATTGCTCGTCTGTCCTAGCGAAGGTGCTCTGTTCGTAGAGATCGGATAATAGCGGCGCCCTTGTCGTTTGGGCTGTGGTTAGGGGCGCCAGTTTCCGCGGTATGATACCAAAGGAAGAACAGTTTGAATAACTTCCCGCTACAGTCACACAGCCGAAGGTTTTAGTACCTGCTCACTTCATGGGGGCCGCCTGCGAGTGTGCTGGAGGAGGGACCAGGGGCATCGCGAGGGGGGGGGGGGGGGGGGAAGGTTGCGCCCACCCCGGACAGCGGGGCCCAAGGGGCATCAAAGGGGGCTGCAAAAAGAAACCTTAAAGGGGAAAAAAAAGTAAATGTTTGGCGTTA
>Ga0131853_10014774_pt1 | contig 14296 bp, 10 predicted proteins | sample TergutLab28metaG_FD_92764 | JGI IMG/M metagenome (GOLD analysis project Ga0131853, IMG submission 92764) | Labiotermes labralis P1 segment gut microbial communities from Petit-Saut dam, French Guiana - Lab288 P1 (version 2) (version 2) | ecosystem: Host-associated > Arthropoda: Insects >... | reverse complement strand
GTGGTTGGCAGGAGGGCAGCAATAAGAGTATACAGCCTACAGGTAACAGGAACATTGTGCAGGATTTGTGGTTGGCAAGAGGGCAGCAATAAAAGTATACAGCCTACAGGTAACAGGAACATTCTGCAGGATTTGTGGTTGGCAGGAGGGCAGCAATAAAAGTATACAGCCTACAGCTAACAGGAACATTCTACAGGAGTTATGGTTGGCAGGAGGACAGCAATAAAGGTGTACAGCCTACAGGTAACAGGAACATTCTGCAGGATTTGTGGTTGGCAGGAGGGCATCAATAAAAGTATACAGCCTACAGGTAACAGGAACATTCTACAGGAGTTATGGTTGGCATGAGGACAGCAATAAAGGTGTACAGCCTACAGGTAACAGGAACATTCTGCAGGATTTGTGGTTGGCAGGAGGGCAGCAATAAAATTATACAGTCTACAGGTAACAGGAACATTCTGCAGGAGTTATGGCTGGCATGAGGGCAGCAATAAAGGTGTACAGCCTACAGGTAACATGAACATTCCACAGGAGTTATGGTTGGCAGGAGGGCAGCAATAAAAGTATACAGCTTGCAGGTAACAGGATCGTTCGGCAATATTCAGCGTAAGTTAAGAGGCACTTTCGACAGGAGGTGGTGTGAATGACAAGCTAACATCATCGGTCTTCATCAGCACCGTACGTCGTCTCCAAATAGCCCATGTGCTAAAGGGGAAGTCATGTTTTCAAGACACTTGTTCGCCGTATCCTAGCAACGGAGCTACAGTGTAGCATGGGCGCTAATTGGGGGTTTTCCGTCCGTAATGGGAATTGGTTTCGAAAACATGAGAGGGGCCGTAAAGTTGTTCAGTGTAAGTGATAATTGATATGATTCGACAGCGTTAAAAAGTTCTCTAATATCAAGTTTCATGAAAATCCGTTCAACGGTTCTCGAGTTGTCATTTCCATACGGACGGACGGAACGACGGAGAGAGAGATTCTAGTAGACTTGTTGCGAGGGTGTGACTGCGCCGTAAAGGGAAGAAGAAGAAAATTTGCAAAACAAATCACAACACGCATTTCATGCCCAATAACTTTGTTTCCTTTCGAAAATCGTGCCGTTTATGAGATAAAGTGGAAAAATATTGTACAGCCACAGATGTCAATATGACTAAGGCTACAAACAAACACTCGGAATATGTAGTACTTTTTCTTTTTACGTTTTGCTGATCGTGCATCTCAGTATATTTATCTCAGTAATTAACCAACTTGATGCACAAAGTTTTTGTTTTATAATAAGTTTATTTCATGCCTCTACATGTTTCGAGTACATGTGCTTATCATCAAGAGGTCAAAATTGCATTACACAGCCTCTGGTATCATCAAACCTATAGGTGGCCGTCCCGTGCACCGGACGGCCACCTATCGGTGTGATGATACCAGAGGCTGTGTAATGCAATTTTGACCTCCTGATGATGAGCACATGTGCTCGAAAAATGTAGAGGCATGAAATAAACTTATTATAAAACACAAACTTGGTACATCAAGTTGGTTAATTACTGAGATAAATATGTAATACTTGTCTCTTTTCCGCTGCAACATTGGTTACGCGAACGCGTTTCAATGTTAACGTTGCACGTACATTGCCTGTCTTGTCAATAATTATTACACCGCTGAAGTGGTTACCACCGCTGCTGCGTACCTCGAAGATCCCTGTTCGAACCCACAGTTGGGCTATTTTGAAATCTTTCCGTGGTTTGTTGCGTTCCTACGAACCAAATGCTGGGATAGTGCCTTAAAATAGAATACTATTGTTTCCTTCCACACATTTTCGATCTAATTTTTGATTGTTGCTATAGAAGCTGAGATGTTTACAGCGTCATTGAATCAAACACAAAGGACAACAATTCGTTACAAAACACCAGGATAACAATTATTCTATCTACATGTTGTCCGGGAACCGGGGTAGCACAGTGGTTAAGATGCTGTGCTACAAATCGGAAGGTCACTGGTTCGATCCCAGCTGGTGCAGGGGATTTTTCATTGACATAAAATCCTTCCGCCCGCGCTATGCCCTAGGGTCGACTCGGCCTCTAACAGAAACGAGTACCAGGAATACTTTCTGTGGGTAAAGGCGGCCGGCGCGTAAGGCTGACAACCTTACCACCATCCTGTGCCGTTGTCACGAAATCTGGGAACCTTAACTTCCTGGAACCCTCTGGGCCACTCCAGGTATGTAATGGGGCTGATTTACCTTTACCTTTTACATGTTATTCAAGCCGTGTGGCTTGTGGGGTCTGCCCTTGGTGAATCGTGTTGTTGTGTGACTCATTTGAGCAAAGCTATTTCCGGCTGGCGGTTGACACCGGACACATTGTTCTGTCTAGTGAAGCTACTCAAGACTGTGACATCTGTGGTCTATTGATTGTGTCGGCCCCCAAAATCCCCGCAACTAGCTTAACCAACTTAATCCGCCCTTTAAGTCGAGAACGAAGCTATGGACGCGCAACCAGTCGGACGCCGAAAAAGGTCTGTTGGTTACCCGGCAACAGAGCAGTTGACATGCAGACGTCTGTAGCTGTGTGGAATTGAGTACCAGTTGGGAATACATACAGTAGGGAAGGGAGTTGCGGAGAAAGGGAAGAATTGAAAGAAAGAAAGAAAGAGAGAGAGAGAGAAAGAAATGAAGAGAAACAAAGACATTTTGTGCATAGAGTGTATTACAGAACAAGAAATGCGCTTTAATTGTATTGATGTAGTTTATTGTATTATCGCCTCCAACACCTGCTACGGGGTGGACGGTCCGGGGATCGAATTCCGGTGGGGGGCGAGATTTTCCGCACCATATCCAGACCGGCCCTGGGGGCCCACCCAGCCTCCTATAGAATTGGGTACTGGGTCTTTCCCGGGGGTAAAACGGCCAGGACGTGGCTTTGACCACCCACCCCATCTAGCGCCGAGGTTAAAGAAAGAGTAGAGCTATACCTCTGCTCCTCCTCTGGGCCTTCATGGCTTCTTCTAGGGTGAAATTTACCGTAACCTTAGTCGTCACCAAGATGTTTCGGTCAGGCATGTGGCCAGCATCTTCAGTGTGATTTCTTAGATAACAAGAATACAGGTATAATTAAAATGTGTCTGAAACACTCCACAATATTAAACAAAGCCGTATAACGTGTGGTTAAATTGACTGTTGAATGATAAAATGAAATGTGGATAATTATAAAAATGTGGGAAGATAAAATTATTTGGAGTGTGTGGAGTGATGTGCATAATTTTGTGTGGAGTGATGTGCATAATTTTAACTGCCAACATATTTATAATCCACTTGGAACATCACACATAATACGGAAAGTGCTGCAGTCTGAAACTGGAATACTGAGCGGTGGGGATCGGCATTGGTTCAAGGGGAGAAGTGCTGGGGAGAAAAGGGCAGCGACAGGGGCATACAATAATAATAATAATAATAATATAAAGTAAAATTCACCCTACAACAGGCCACGAAGGCGCACAGGGGGAGTAGAGGTATGGCTCTACTCTTTCTTTAACCTCGGCTCTAGTTCGGGTGGGTGGTCAACGCCACGCTCCGGCCGCTTACCCCCATGAAAGACCCGGTGCCCATTGTATAGGAGGGTGAGTAGGCCCCAGGGAGCGGAAAAATCGCCCCCATCGGTACTCGATCCCCGGACCCTCCAGCCCGTAGCGAGTCGCTAACTGAGCTATCCCGGCTCCAATAATAATAATAATAATTTCCTGAACGGGACTGACCAGTTCATCTAGGTATAGAAACTAAGTTTATTCTCTGGGAAAGAACTCATTCATGTGAAACGGTTGGTTGGTGCGTGTCTACCTATCTACACGGTGTCACATGGCCATCCACGCCTCGCGTCTAACGTGAGTGAACAGAATTTGATTTACCCTCCAACTTGGATGTAGTGTTGCGGGCCCTCATTTGAGTTTTTTTTTTTTCCCCCCTCCCACATCGCCAGCCAGGCGGTGCAGAAGACACATAGCGGACTATAATTCGCGACCTGCCGACTGCACACTCCTCTCCTTGACCTACTCCCCTACTGTCGGTTTCTTGGTTGGGGGAGGGGGGAAGGGAGACTTAAAGAATGTGCAATGTTTCACGGCCTCTGAACTTACGCCATCTCTCTGTGCCCAGCAATGAGTCTTGCTTCTCTGTTCTGCTTCCCCCTTCCCCCTCCCCCACCTTCATCATGTCTGTTTCATCCCACCCCCTTTTTTTCTTTAAAAAGGGAAGGGTGCAGAAGGCCAGTAGCTCTTTATCTTATCTGCCATACACTGCCACAATCTCGTAATCTGCTTCGTAGTCCGTAGCTACGGCATTGTTACAGCAGGGTTAGGCCAGTGCGTGTCATAATATCGCAGTAAGCACAGTTGTGTTAATGGACTATAGAGAAGAAAGTCCGTCTGTCGTAGAAAGGGTCAGGGCAGTTACAGGGCCTAAGGGCCAAGAAGCAAGTAGCTAACTGAGAAGGTATGTCGGCAGGAACGGCTAACGTATGCTGTCATCGACAGTCCTAGTTGAAAAGTTCCAATATACATTCTCGGAATCTATTCAGAAATTGCTTAAGTGCCATTTGAACATATGTACCCATTAAACCACAACGGGGCCGGGATAGCGCGATCGGTTTAGGGACTCGACACGAGGTGTGCGGTGCGGGGTTCCACTTCCGGTGGGGACAACAGATTTTGTCTTCTCCACATCAGTCCAGACCGGCCCAAGGTGCCATCCAGCCTCTGTGTAATGGGTACCGGTGCTTTTTTTTTTGTGGCTAAAGCGGCCGGGACGTGGCGTTGACCACTCCTCTCCATCTAGCGCCAAGATTAAAGAAAGAGTGGATACGCACCTTTGCTCCGCCTTATGCCTGCAGTAGCGTGTTGCGACGGACCTGTACCTTAAATATGAATGCTGATTGTGATATTATTTAGATTAATTTCAGTTTTCAGAGAGTTGAAAGTTGTTTTCCAATTCGAACACAGTTTTGCGGATAGGTACATGAATTGTGAAACGAGGAGGTAAAATGAAATGAACGAGTTGGAAGAAATTTGGGAAGCAAAAAGAAGAAAATGAGATTGGATCACTCCACGAATTGATATTCCTCTAAACCACACATTAACGTCGTGTTATTTTCCATGTTTTTTTATGATCGTGATTCAGGCGACGTAATGTCACGTGAGGCACCGTCCACCGTACCTCTACTTAAGCCACAAAAGGAACCCGAATGGTTCATTGTCTGCCACAGATGTCTCAAGGTGTCACGCGGCTCTGTAGTCCGTTCCAATGGTGTTACCATTCTGTGCGCATGAATGTTGTGAAAACGTCTGGAAGTGACAGTCACTTTGGGCTGGTGAACGTGGCCGAACACAACACGAGCAAGCTGGGCGGAACGGTTCCACTCTCGACTAATTGTGGGTAGGTTCGTGATCCGATCTCGACGGTGACTGGCACAATTCGGACTGCACTTTTCTTGATTTGCTCATTCCTTCCGATTAAATGCCATAAAATACCTTAACCCGGGTCACGACATCTTTCTTCCGTCTTATTTTCAGCTCACTGTTCATTGTCACTCTTTTGATATTTTGTACTTATTACATTGTTTAATCATCACCACTCATTAATACGGGAACGTCCGTTTGCCACACCATGATATACCGAACTACGGACTAGATCTTTTCAAGATAGACATTCTTATAAATCTTATGATTCAGCGTTGATGGCAGTCTCCTATGTTTTCAAATTTTCTTTTTAGAGAAATGTTTTTAAACTAAAATGCTAAAATTAAAAAAAAAATGATAGTGCTGCGTCTACCGGAAACCATAGGAAGTACATGAGTTAGCTTCCCTTGGTCTCCGGTGGTGGCAGCACTTGAGGAAATAGCGTTTGCTGTGATAATCGGTAAGGCTGAAGGACGTATTTAAACATGTCGGAATAGATCTACCATAGCCTGGTTTTTCCATGGCTAGCGGCATGTGTCATTTTCCCGATGCTCATCAGCAGCGTATAAAAAAAACCGATAACAAACATTTTATTACGACGTTATATTGTATAAATATACCTGGATTGAATATTTGTTTGTTTCCAGGTGTCAATTTTTCGTGCGGGTGGAAATAATAAAATCCATTAACAATAGAAAGGAAGTAGGAAGCTTTGAGCACGGTGATCCATTGGGCTTCTTTACGTGGCCTCACTGTACTGTAGTAAACCCGACAGTACGAAATACAATTGCTGCGCGGTCCTGTTGCTGAGCGCAGGATATAGTGTCCTGTGTGTCCTTCCTGTGTTCAGAGGAAACCCGTATTGCAGGATGAGCAAATGCTGGTCAATTTGTGCGGAATAAAGCCCGGACGGTGCAATTTATCATAGACCAGCATGTATCCCTACTTCCCCGTACACTAATCCTCCCTGAACCACCTCCACACCCCGCTCTCCCACCCTCCACATAACCCTGTCTACTACAGTTAAGTTTTTTTTAGGCTCACTGTAACACTCAGTGTCTGCTGTCCGTCCATCCGTGACAACAAAAACTGTGACAGTATTTCCACGGAACAACAACAACAGATTTAGGCCCTTCCTTTGCGCAAGAGAGAGATTTTGAATGTCTGTATTTATCGTGAGAGTGAATCCGAGTTTTAGAACGCTATGTATTCAGTTGTCATCTGCCACATGTTTCGGCAGTTTGTGGACATCATCACGTAGATTTTGCGAAATGCAAGATGCCCAAAAACGGTTGAAACTTGTTTATGACGATTGATTGTAGGGTATGGTAAAAGTTACGTGCGTCAGACGATAAGTACACATATTAACTGACACAGCGGGATGACGATACCCCCCCCCCCAAAAAAAAGACAGATTTTGTTTCCGGGGAAATACCCATATTATCTTGCATTTGTCAAATTGTGCTCGGAATTGCACAAATTCCTACTGTCTGCTATAAAACAACTTTGTAAAACTTTGCCTAAGAATGTTTGTATTAAGGGCAGTAGTTTCTTTTCAGTACATTTCTACCAATCTGAACGGCGTCACGTCAGAAGGCGGTACTCCTCGTTACCACCTTCAGTATACCATATATAACAGGCCTAGTTAGTAACCTAGATGTGTGGGTTGTCATGACGTAACTGTTTGTTGTGCTTGTGCCCGGTATCGATGCGAGCTCCGTTCCGCTCGGTGCCCCACGACACATGCGGACACACAGAGCCCCTGATGTAACAGTATCGGCCATCGATTTCAGGGAGATCCGTCAACAGCATCCCGGTGACAGTTTGTGACATTTATACAGGAGAGAAGACATAAATTGTAACCAAACTCAAGAACAGTATTTCTCTCAAGATTTCTGTCGTTAGTTGTGTGACGTAGCGGTAAATTCTGACACAAAATTTACCATCGTTTCGGAGGAACCTGCAGTTACTGTCTTCAGGGTAGGAGAGTTTTCAGGTGGCACATCCCCGTTGTGTTCCTTAATCAATAAAACACACACACACGCATATATATATATATATGTGTGTGTGTGTGTGTGTGTGTGTGTGTGCTTGTATATATTATATTCAAGCATTGTTAATTTTTAGAGCCCAGCCTGAAGATGGCTCTATAAGAGCAGCCGAAACATGTTGACGTTATGATTTAATTAGATTTTAATTGTAATTACTTAATAAAAAGTTGTGTTAAACTGTACACTTTTATATATACGTGTGTGTGTGTGTGTGTGTGTGTGCCGGGCAGCTCAGTCGGTATAGCGACTGACTTCGGGCTGGACGGTCCGGGATCGAATCCCGGTGGGGACGAGATTTCCGCCCGTCCAGACCGGCCCTGGGGCCCACCCAGCCTCCTGTAAAATGGGTACCGGGTCTTTCCTAGGGGTGAAGTGCGGCCGGGGCGTGCTGCTGACCACTCACCCCCTTCTAGTGCCGCGGTCATGGAAGATTAGATCTATACCTCTACCCACCCACTGGGCCACACCGGGCCTGTAACGGGAAAAATTTACCTATATATATATTCTGTTGATGAGGGTGGAAGAGATCTTTTTCTCTGTATGTAGAGGTAACTAGAACAGATGCAGAATGTGCAGAGATTGACATCAGCTCTCTCTCTCTCTCTCTCTCTGTGAATCCACGTGTACCTGTGGAAGGAAACGTGTCCGGTTTTCGATGTCATCTTTTGTTTTTATAGTCGACACTAGACAGTGGATAGAGTGCAGAGACCTAGCTAATCTAGGTTAACGTGTCGTCATCAGCAGGGATGTAGAAGTCCCGAGCGCCAGACTTGCCGGGCGTCTAAATATTTGTATGTTGGCGTCTAATATTAATGGGTCTTGTGAAAGGATCTGGTTTCTTGCACGCTTTTTGCGAATGTAGTTTTTTGTGGCCCCTAGATTTTTGGAATATATGTGCGTACCTGGTACTTCAGAACTATTTAAACTAGACCAAATCTGTACGTTTTTAACTGGACAAATGTAATAATTACGTAGGGTCATCAAGTAAGTACTCCTGTTAACCCTTTTCGGTCCAGTGTCGAGCTGTTCTCGACAGTGCGTTCCTTCGTATAACTTCCAGTGTCGAGCTCAAATAGACGTCGTTATTTGACAAGGTCTTATGTTGCTTCAATACATGTGCCGTGCATCTTTATTATTTTGTACACATAGGTGAAACATTTTGATTTGAAATTGTATTACCGGAGGAGACTGCATAACGAGGAGCTAAATGATTTGTACTCCTCACCCAATATTGTGCTGGTGATAAAATCGAGAAGAATGAGATTTGCTGGGCATGTGGCTAGTATGGGTGGGGAGAGGGTGGTGTATAGGGTCTTGGTGGGGAAACCGGAGGGAAGGAGACCACTGGGGAGACCTAGGCGTAGATGGGTGGATAATATTAGGACGATCCTCCAGGAGGTGTGGTGTGGGTATATGGACTGGATTGGGCTGGCCCAGGATAGAGACAGGTGGCGGACGCTTGTGGGTGCGGTAATGAACCTTGGGGTTCCGTGAAATGCGGGGAATTTCTTGACTAGCTGCAAACCAGTTAGCTTCTCAAGAAGGACTCTGCACCATGGAGTAAGTATGTATTACCAACAGCTGCATTTGAAATACCTGTGTAACTTGGCATGTTATTGATTACAAGCTGCCTGAGGATGACACTGTAGCCGATCATTTTTAGTATAGTTGTTTCTTAGGATTGCTGGAGTCAGTTACGGACGGTTCATGGCCATGCATTGTAAGTTAATACGTCAGCGTATATTCAGGACTGTTGGTAATAGGTAGGTGGGGAGAGATTTAAATGAGAAAACGTTAGGAGATGATAACGGAAGCTAGCAGTCCAGTAAGGAAGTCTGTCGCCTAAGAGTGTGGTGTAAGTAGGAGTACAGAAAAGTGACTGTGTCAGTTGCCTAGAAATGATCTAATTGTTCTACTGGATATAGCGCTCCGTTATTTTATACCAAGAATAAATTGAGTAAATAACACATAAGTGAAAAGACAATAATTAAAACTATATGTGATTCGGTGAACCACACCCGTTTCCCGAAAGAGGATCACCTACCAGACTGAGCACGTCGGGACAACAAAATTATGAAGGGTGATAGTGTAGAACACGATAGTGTCGAAACATGTAGGAGTGTGATAATTTGTGAAATAATTGTGCATCTGTTGGTCATGGTACAAAATAAAAAAATAGGGAATAAAGGTTTTATGTTATTTCCCCTGAGTTCCTGCCATCTAATTGCTGCTGTTTTATCCTGAAGACTGGAAGTTCCCTGGAAAATTAATCTGTACAAGACTACAGATATTCACAAAAATGGTTTCGACAGTGAAGGCGTGTACGCAGAGTACACGCACGTGTAAAATAACGTGGCCTACAGAAGCAATAAGGATTGCTTAGATGGTAGGCGGAGTTCAGAGGTTGCAAAATGTTCCATTGCCCGTTCCATGAAAGGGAAACTCTTATAAAAACAAGCGACTTCAAGTCTAATAAAAATTTACAAATGGTTTGGCAGTTGTAGAATTGTTTGTGACGTTTGGACGTTGTCGCAGTTTGGACTGTCAGAATGTTGCGCTGTGTCTGGTGAGCGGTTCCTGCCGTTTCCGAAAGCTCATATTGTCTTCATCTACGAACCCCCGAAACGTCGGCAACAGTTTAGTCAAGGAAAAATAGTGACAAACCAAAATATTTGAAAATTCATCAACCCTGCTGTGATAATCTCGCATTGTCGCTACTGTCTTCTGTGATTTGACACCTTGTTGTGTGATAGGATCGGGGGACCGCGGTAGCACAGTGATTAAGATGCTGTGCTATAAATCGGAAGGTCGCTGGTTCGATCCCAGCTGGTGTCAGTGGATTTTTCATTGACATAAAATCTTCCCAATCGCACTATGGCCCTGGGGTCGGCTCAGCCTCTAACAGAAATGAGTACCAGGAGTATTTCCCGGGGGGTAAAGGCGGCCGGTGCATAAGCCTGACAACCTTACCACCATCCTGTGCCGTTGTCATGAAATCTGGGAACCTTAACTTCCTAAGAATCCTCTGAGCCTGTCCAGGACTGTAATGGGACTGCTTTACCTTTACATTTCAGTGTGTTCGGATCAGTATTGATGCACCTTGTAGTTTGGTAGGATCAGTACTGATGAAACGTCTGCACTCATGTACAAGATTACACGACGTCACATGCGTGAAGACAGGCAGCGTCATCCGATTGTGTCTCCGTCTTCGTTCGTATAGAAGCATCAGTTGTTCTTTATGCTCAAGAAAGACATGGATCAACATCTGCAGGATGGAATGGGGGTTTTTCCTCAGTGTATTTCAGTTTTACGGTTCGTTTGCTGTATTTCCTCTTCCTCATTCTTTCCAATGTGATGGAGTAGCTCAGGATTTTTATGGTATTATGCCCTACTTCTTCATTTCTGAATAGAGTTTGAACTGCGTGGACCGATATCATATGTTGCGAGTCGTAAAGTCAGGCCGTGTACATAACGCGGCGCCCTCCTGAGGGTCTGAATGGACAGCTTATGGTTTATTTTGTGTCAGAGGAAACGAAGACGAGGGAGACAGATGGGAAGAGAAAGTAAGACGGCCTTCTGTGTTTTTAGAGGCGTTCGCGAAGTTGCGAAAGGCGACCGTCGGCTTCCGTCATGACTGTCCGCATTGGTGCAACTCGGCTCCCATCGGTCGGATTTTCTTAAAATTTCGTATTTTGAGGATCTTTTGGAAATGTTTCGAGAAATTTCAAGTTTTTATTAAAATCTGGTAAGCATTACGGCCACTTTACATGAAGACCAATATACATGTATGATAATATCTCGTTTAATTCTTCTTAGAATAAGAAATGTTTCAGATGATAGTTGTAGAGAAGTCAAAACACATTTTTTGTTCAATAACCCCCCCCCCCCCGAAAATCGTGCCGTTTGTGAGGTAACGTGGAAATAAGACCTGGATAGGCCACAGATAAAAATATGACGCATTCACATTGCATGCTGTGTGAATAAGGCTACAGACACGCATTCAGATTGCTTATTGCTTCTCCAGTGCAACATTGGTTACGCGAACGCGCCTAAATGCTATGTTATACGTACATAGCTTTTATTGTTATATATCAGTAAAGGGGGACGTACTTGAATACATTATGGGATAAGATGTGCGGTTTGTAGAGGGTACTCATGTTTCGGAGGCATGTATTGCTTCCCTCTTCAGTATAAGAGAAATCCACGAGGGAAAAGGATTTTACTGTTATTGGGATGGGAAAGCAGGGGGCGGGGCAGGGACCGAGCCGATTGGGTACGATGAATCTTAAAGTGACCACAGATTTTGTTTCTTTTTTCCGTTGTCACAAATCTTGCGCAGTTCATGTTTGGAACGTGTGCATAACTTCGTTACATGTTTCGGCAGTTACTGCCATCTTCAGGATGGCTTACACGAATACCATTTTCAATGTACATGCCACAAAGTAGTAGGCCGGGATAGCTCAGTCAATATTGGGGCTCGCTACTTGCTGGACGGTCCGGGGATCGAATCCCAGTGGGGGCGAGATTTTCCGCACCCGTCCAGACCGGCCCTGGGGCCCACCCAGCCTCCTATACAATGGGTACCGGGTCTCTTTCCCGGGGGTAAAGCGGCCGGGGCGTGGCATTGACCCCCCCCCCCATCTAGTAAAGGTAAAAGGTAAAGCAGTCCAGTTACAGGCCTGAAGTGACACCGAGGGTTCCAGGAATTTAAGGTTCCCAGATTACATGACAACGGCACAGGATGGTGGTAAGGTTGTTAGCCCTATGTACCGACCGCCTTTACTCCCAGGAAATATTCCTGGTACTCATTTCTGTTAGTGGCTGAGTCGACCCAAGGGCCGTAGTGCGATCGGAAGGTTTATATCAATGAAAAATTCCAATGCAACCATCACGAATCGAACCAGTGACCTTCCGATTTGTAGCACAGCACCTTAACCACCGTGCCACCGCGGTCCCCACCCCCATCTAGTGCCGATCGTAAAGAAAGAGTAGAGCAATATCTCTACTCACGCTCAGGGCCATCGTGGCCTATTCTAGACTGAACTTACTTTTACGCCGCAAAGTATGAAATAACCTGGAATAACAAAGTGTGACTAAAGTCTTTGCGGTTGTCACTTCAGGAAGTGTTAATTACGTCATTGAGAATATCTTTATAACGTTCTGCGTCGGAATTCGTTCACCTGTCTCCTCCCCGTTAGTCTCGGTGCGACCAAGTTTGGCAGTGAGATTGCCTTTGTACCTTCTAACATTTTTTGCAACTTTTAAGCCAAGTGGTTACAATACTTACCGCATCGTCTGGCGTTGAAAAATTCTAGGTTCTACCCACAACGTATATTTTGTATGGTTTTGGAAACGAGTGAGAATGTGTCTGTGGAGTGTTAAGTATTTGTGGAATGACGTTAACAAATCAAAATTCTATTCAGGAAGAAACCAAGAGCAAATGGCAGTAATGGAATGCTTGCTATCATTCGGTGCAGAATCTTCTGTCTTCGAGTTTGCTATAAAAAAATTTAAAGATGAAGATATACGGAACTATAATTCTGCCTGTTGTTTTATATGGGTGTGAAACTTGGTCGTTGACATTGAGGGAGGAACGCAGGCCGAGGGTGTTCGAGAATAGGGTGTTGAGGAAAATATTTGTGCCTAGGAGGGACGAGGTAACAGGGGAGTGGAGGAAACTACATAATCAGTAACTTAATGATCTGTACTGCTCACCCAATATTGTGCGGGTGATTAAATCGAGAAGAACGAGATGGGCGGGGTATGTAGCGCGTATGGGTGATAGGAGAGGCGTGTTCGGGGTTTTGGTGAGGAAACCTGAAGCAAAGAGACCACTTGAGAGACCCAGTCTTTGATGGGAGGATAATATTAAGATGGATCTTCAGGAAGTGTGATGTGTGTATATGGACTGGATCGAACTGGCTCAGGATAGGGACAGTTGGCGGGCACTTGTGAATGCGGTAATGAACCTTGAGTTTCCGTAAAATGCGGGGAATTTCTTGAGTAGCTGGTAAACCGTTAGCTTCTCAAGAATGGCTCTGCTCCATGGGGTAAGTAAGTAAGTACAGTGTTAACTTGTCTTTTATGACCAAGATGGAAAGTGTTTACTGGGCGGTACAAATTGGATCTTTTAATTAGTATGTTTCAGTTTAATCTTAATGTCTTAGTTGTAACTTTGCAACAAATAACTTGTATGGAAATGTAACATAGACTTCCCGTAAAATGGGACTCGACGTGGAAGAGGTAAAATATTTCGAACTGGTAGTTGATGGGCACCTGTTAAATGTAGCCAGAGTGAGGATTTCCTGCTGATGTCACGTTTTGTTCTGTTGCAGGTGAGTGTCAAGTGAGCCCAGCCATGCAGCAGCAGAGATGTGAGTAAATAGCTCCAACCCATGTTACGATATAAACTAAGCACTTTATTGTCTGTCGCATGTAACCGTAAAGTGTGTAGTGACCGGATTATTGCCACTTTCATTGCTACTTCCATACGTATAACGACGGGCTATGTCGCAGGGACTAGCGTTGTAGGGGATTATGAAATTAAAAGGCAGAATTACTACATACATCTTAAGCTAAGTATTTAGAGATAGGGCTCAATTTTGGTTGTCCGGGGCGAGAGGAAAATCATTGGATTACTCTTCTGTCCCAGTTCTTTTGCTTTGTTTTTTATTTCCGTAGGGATGGACCGCCTCTGTGGTCTAGTGGTCAGAGTTTCTGGCTACAGATACAGAGGTCCCGGGTTCGATCCCCGGCGCTACCACATTTTCTGAGTAGTAGTGGGTCTGGAACGGGGTCCACTCAGC
>Ga0131853_10014771_pt1:0-12500 | contig 14298 bp, 7 predicted proteins | sample TergutLab28metaG_FD_92764 | JGI IMG/M metagenome (GOLD analysis project Ga0131853, IMG submission 92764) | Labiotermes labralis P1 segment gut microbial communities from Petit-Saut dam, French Guiana - Lab288 P1 (version 2) (version 2) | ecosystem: Host-associated > Arthropoda: Insects >... | reverse complement strand
TCCTACAGATGTCAAACACGTGACTTATATAATCAGCACAAATACATTGTGCGTCGAACTTCTGCCGGGTTTTGTTTATTTAAGCGAATCAACGATTTTGCAGGTAAAATAATATGCCTTTCTATAACACTTAGGACCATTGAGTCTAATATTATCTAAGAGCATGAAAAATATACATAAACTACGTAACTGTGACTTAATACTACATGTGAAGTAATGAAAAACAACTGAGCAAAAACAGAATCATTTTATAATGCGGCATAGGCTGTGATTACATTGCACAATTACGTTAGATAGTGCCCATTCTCCGATGTAGTCTGTGTCATATACCGGTGCCTCATTGGTACAGTTGCCGGGAAATAAATTTAGCGCTTGAAATTTGTTCCGGGCTCGATTCCAACAGGATGATGATAACAAATCCGCTAAACACGGGGGCATTTAATGTAATAAAATGCGCCGTATTTTTAATGCGCTTCAAAATGGACAATGACGAACGCAATGCGGCGTGCCTGTCACCATCACACACACACACACACACACATTCGCACACATACACACACATCGTTTTTACTTAGGCAATAATAATACTGGATGTTTCACGAATATAGGTAAAGTTGCAGTCAAACACAATTTGTAATATTTATATTGCTAGGGAGTTTTTACATAGCTTGTCTCAACGACATGTTTCGGCCTTTTGATAGGCCATCATCAGGGTGATCACTCATCCCTTATAAGGTAACCATACAATACACAATGTTATGCTTTTGTTGTTACCGAGATCTGGTGTACATCTATAAAATTTCCACTTAAAATGATCGCAATAATAGTAGAATTAAAAGTTAATATTATATTATATTGCATTGCATTGCATTATATTATATTATATTATATTTTAATACTACTACTAATGCGATCATTTTAAATGGAAATTTTATAGATGTACACCAGATCTCGGTAACAACAAAAGCATAACATTGTGTATTGTATGGTTACCTTATAAGGGATAAGTGATCAAACTGATGATGGCCTATCAAAAGGCCGAAACATGTCGTTGAGACAAGCTATGTAAAAATTCCTTAGCAATATAAACATTACAAGATGTGTTTGACTGCAACTTTATCTATATTCCTAATCCTATGCGACACAACGGGGATGGCCCACCTGAAAGCCTGGATGTTTCTTTTACCGCAGCACCGTGAACGGCAAACTTTATCGCATAGAAGCCTACACACGCCGAGGCCTCCCGTGACATCTGCGGTGCTCAGGATTGCGATAAAAGAAACGCGTGTCCTTTCAGTGCATAGATTATGTAAGGCTTCTGATTGGTCACACCGCTAACACAACAGGGGTTTTGTAGCACAATATTCGTGCCAGTTTATAAAATTTTCAGCGTTCTTGAATTGAATTCGGAAAGTACCCAATCCGAATCTCGGGTAGGGACGGTTCTTATGTGGTTTCTGCCAGTTTCTTCTAGCCATTGCTATAATAGGTTCTTGATACAGGCGAGCCCCGATTTGCCTGCCACACTACCGTCGCCAAATTCCTTCCACAATCGTTCTTGTACCTTGTTAGAGGGACCGAAAGTGTGCTGTGGAGGTAAAGCTACTGACTTGTGCTCGGCAGGTCTTCGGCTCGAATTTGGGCCGAGACGCCGCCTGCCTTATCCTTGGTGAGTTTTAAGTTTATTTTTGGTGCAGGTGGTAAAAATCAGTCCTATTACAGGCCTGGACAGGCCCAGAGGATTCTTAGGAAGTTAAGGCTCCCAGATTTCGTGACAACGTCACAGGATGATGGTACTTTGTCAGCCTTACGCACCTGCCGCCTTTACCCCCAGGAAATACTCCTGGTAATCATTCCTGTTGGAGGTTGAGTCGACCCCAGGGCCATATTGCGATCGGAAGGGTTTTATGTCAAGCTGGAATCGAACCAGCGACCTTCCGATTTGTAGCACAACACCTTAACCACTGTGCTACCGCGGTCCCCTGGTGCAGGTGGTAGGTGCTTATTTTGTCGCGGGTCGGAACATGAACAGAAATATCTATCAAGAGATGTCGGAAGTTTCAGGAAGATGGAAGATTAAATTGTAATATTCTTGATTATGACAACCATAGATTCGAAGGAATTTGCTACCGCCATCTTCAGGGTACTTTCGACTACTGGACGAAACGTTTCTAGCCATGTGCCGCACTACATGATATTATCTGGATATACTGCACGTTTATCAGGTGCGTGTAAAAGTAGACACAAACTCCTGCTACCTGCAGGAGAATAAATAAATAGTGATCCAAACGGAGCAAATAAGTAATCCACAGGACAGTTTAGTAATCGTTTAATGCTGATAGCCCTGTATGATACTGCACGCTTGTCGTGTGAGTCCACTTAATGAAACGTGTGTTCGATGTCTGTGATCTGGAGCAGTGCATGGTGTGACGTAGTAAGCGTAACGGAAGAACAGAGATGGAGAGCAGACATCGTCCGCAAGGTTATTGGGTTAGACATGCGCCAGAGTGCGACATGTGTCTGGAAGCCTATACCGATCCCGGGGTGCCCTTGACACTTGCCTGTGCCGCTCCATTCGGGGTCACCCTGCCCCTACACACCCCTCACCCGACCCAAATATAGTCAATATTAACAAGCTGGGCGACAGCAAGTGGGGCGAACTGAATGCGGGGATGGGTAGAGGGTTCGGGGAATAGAGAGGGTGCCTGTCCTCTTGAAGAGGCGACAGGTGATGCAGGGGTAGGAATAGGGATTTAAAGAGGTCATGTTTTGAGTGAGACTTGGTTTTGAGCTAATCAGAGTACGTAAAGAGAGGGGACGATAGACAAGGGGGGCTAAAATAAGAGAAAACTACAATTTGTAGAGCAATTCTGGTACAGCGCAACGGCGAACTTCAATGAATAAATAAAATCTAATTCAGGGTCCTCCAGTCTCGCCATAAAACACGATGGCAATATCCAACGTTCCGTTCTGACTAAGCAGCATATCTGGAAGCGTTTAAAAAAAAAAAAAAGAGGAACTACTGGAAAATCGTTTTGTTATTTAACCTGATTGCTTGTGGTGTGTTTGTTCGATCATACCAGCGTGTCCTATTTCAGCGCCCCACTACGTCAGGGCTCTACATCGCTGCGGTATTTCCCCTGTCAGAGACGTAGACTAACGTACAAAGCAACTACAAGCTGCTAGAAGAAGTGGAAAAAGGGTGCCCAATAAAAGACTGTAAACTCATCACAATAATAAATAAATAAATAAGAAAATAAGTAAATACGTACAGTAAAATAAAGTATAATTCAACAAGAATTATTAATGATTAGTAACTAACTACAAGGTGCGGAGCTCTTCTTGAGAAGCTAGCAAGTTCTCGGCAAGCCAAGAAATTCCCTGTACCCGGTGGTTTGTTACCGCTCTCACGAGAGCGCGCCACCTGTCCCTTGAATAAGCAGTCGCGGACAGCCGACAAGGTGTGATCCTACAGCGTGGGTGTTGTTCGAGGTGCTAACTACCCCTCACCGTAAAAGCTTACCGTCTCACGAACCATTCACAAATGCAGCGTTTCAAAATGCAAAACTTCGTTCCAACCTGGCAGAAAGCATTCTGCGTTTTGCATGACATAAACCAACCCGTTCATGCTGTTAGGTGAATAATATCTGTTTCATATGAGGATCGCACGAAACACTCAAATACAAACTGTGGGCAAAACTAACAGTTTTGGATGTGAAAGCATGCGGCACGTGCAAGCAGCGGCGTGTTTTGAAGTGTCTGTTGCTAAGACCCACGCATCTTCGCCTGCAGCTGCAGACTGTGCGCATGGTTGTGAGATTCCACGCTGGTTTACGTCTTAAGCCGGCTCGATTTAAAATATCGGCTCGATTGCCCGACTACACGGACCGAGAATTTTCGTCTTTCTCTGGAGCCTCACCACGCGCATTCAACAAATACACTTTGCAATACGCCACCGCCAATACTTTTCGCAGTTACTGCAATTCCAAGATAACTTACAGTTGCCTTTAAAACCCATTTGGTTCTGCATAATCCCATGTGAATTTATACAGGCTTTCTTGCGTGTTGTGGGCCGGGTAGCTCATTTGGTATAGCGACTGGCTACTGGCCGGACGGTCCGGGGATCGAATCCTGGTGGGGGCGAGATTTTCCGCACCTGACCAGACCGGCCTTGGGGCCCACCCAGCCTCCTGTACAATGGATACCGGGTTTTTCCCGGGGGGTAAAGAGCGGCCGGGGAGTGACGCTGACCCCTCACCCCCTTCTAGTGCTGTGGTCAAGAAAGAGTAGAGTTATACCTCTACTCCCCCTATGTGCCGGACAGCCTGTGCAGAGCCTCAGTGCCTGTACAAGAGTACACTTTACCCTTTACCTTTTCTTGCATGTTGCTTTGTCCCGTGTAGGCAGAATGATTAGGATGTGGCGTTAATTTTGTACGTTGTTTATACTTGTGATATTGTGCATTGTTATACAAAAACACGTAGAAGAACATTTACAAAATTAAATTACAACAAGGCTGGATTTAGTTGCTTTTAATTGTAATAGATGCGGTGTTACTCGTCTAAGGAATCCTAGCAGATGCATAAAGAATTTGTTTCAGAAAAACTCTACATTGAAGAGTCTTGAGACATGAAGACGTATTAATTCTCGTAATGGCGCCGGGGAGCAACGACGCAGATATGAACAGACACGGTTACTGATAACATTTCTTACATTGGTCCATCAGTATATCGTTGACGCACTGTTGATGGTCGCTGAAGGTCTGTTGTAAAACATCTATAAATATCGGCATTAATGTACAGGATGTTCACTCCATGACGCTCCCCAGCGCCGACGTATGCGCTGATCTAGTCTAGGCCTACTCGCTTTTACCACTACGTTCGCAGCGTTATAAGCTGCAAACTTCGTACACAGTCAAGAACGAAAATGAAGTGAAGTGTTGAAATTTAGCCTCTCTTTATGTAATTTCCAGACCGTGCGTAAAATCACTGAAGACTTATACTTCATGATCACCACAATGAGAGCCCCGAATCTAACTGGGACCGACATGTCGTCCCGAAACGTCCGTAACCAACTACCAAATTACGCCGCGTAAAGTATCACAAGACAGAAGGATTCAGCTACATCGCGGCGGAAGACGAAAATTTCATCGGACAGTGTTGTTTGACTATTTACTATTATCCCATATAAGATTGTAAAACAGACACTGTGAAGCTGACAGACCATCAGCTACGCAGTACCTCATATTAGCACCATTTCGTACTTGAACCCGGGGTATACCCTACGTTTCTTTCATAGCTGTCCGTTGCACTGCAGCTGGCGCGACGTGTCCCGGTGGGTGCAGGATTTCTGAGCGATAAACATTTCGGTCTGGGTGCGGCTATGAAAAGAAAACGACACACACACAGAGATATATATATATATACGATTTTTTTTTCACATTCGTACCGTGCGTCTTGATATTATCAAAGTTTTATTTATTCACCAACTGATGCACTAATGAGTTGTTTTAAAAAATATTAAAATTTACATTAACTGTAACACCGAAACATGTCGGAGCTGTTTTAATGTAAATTTTAATGCAAATTTTAATATTGTTTTTAAGACAACTCACTAGTGCATCAGTTGGTGAATAAATAAAACTTTAATAATATATCCGAATATTCAGTCAGGCAATGTGTTGGTTAATCAGCATCGGTGCACCATAATAAAAGTGTCGATATTTTATAAATGTCAGTAGTAAGAATAAATCATGCGAATATTCCCAATCATCCTTTTTAAAATGCTCGTTCCGAGCCTCAGTGACGTATATGTATATATATATATATATACATGTATATATACATATATGCTACTCGCAAAAAAACGAGGTCATTATTATTTATTTATCAAACATTGGCGGCGACGTTACATTTGTCTGGGTGCATCGCAGCAACTGCTGCGCCGACCCACTTTGCTGTGTCAAGAACACTTCATTCACCGCAGGATTTCATGCACCGTAGATTGCACCAAGTGACCTATTTCTTTTCGTATTACTCAAGGTAATACTTTTACCAGACAGTCTACAGACAAAAAAACAAATAAACAAACGCAAGTTATTTTTCCTGCAAACGCGTGACTTGAACTGTGTTTTGGATTAGTTGGTATCTGTAGGGTGATCATTGTCTGGAAGGGTCTATTCCGAAAAATAACACAACGGTTTGGCAATTGGATCTCTTTCAATCCACGGGTAAAGAAGATGGGTGGAGAGGAGCTGGGGGTGTTAGTGATCTGTGTTTACGATTCTGCTTACATATCGAGCGTAAATATATGTATCTGCTAGTTCATGTGGCAGCTTGAAAGATGATTCGGACAAATTCTTACAGAAAGATGTAATTTTTTTTTGCCTGAAGCGCTCTTTATTGTAGCAAATACGGCTGTACGGATATTGACACTAAAGGGAACGAATGTACTAGAATTATGCTATGCGTACTTCTCTATGCGTACATTTCCGTGCGTACATTTCCAAATTTGTTTTCGTTCCCACACAGATTTCTTTCCAGTGCTTACCGTAAAATATTTCGGTGCTTGTAAAGATGCAGATGTATGGTACTGATCATTCCTTTCCGTTCAGTAGGGCACCTTACCATGGTCTAAAATGCATTGTGATTTACCTGTGCGTGTAGGCGTGTACATGCACCGCACCTTCCTAACACACCAAACGCTGGTAATTACGGAGTTTGATTATGACACGTTGGATATGTTAGCATAACTGGATGGAGTCAGAATTAAATGTATTTACCTTCATTTCCCCTAAGTACATTTAATGATGGGACAATAGGTTTGCACTTCACTTAATTAGCATGCTTTCTAGTAGCTGTCACGTACGTGTACGTATTTCTTAAAGAACAGAACCTACCGATTCCTTGGTTGTCACTTTAGACTCGACTGGAATTATATTGCCACTGTGCAAGATTCGAGGTTCACACAGCGTTAAATCTGAGGATTCAGGTCGTGGGATATGATCCTGTATCATTTGGTGACCATTCGTCCAAACGTCGAGAACAACTTCCAACGGCCCTATCTGTATGAAGTCACATTTAGCGTTCTTGTTTACACGCCGTGAATTTTCATCCATTATTCATAGTATCTGTCATTACTTCGGTAAAACCTGTAATTATGAATTAAGTTGTGTAACGCCTGAAGGAGAACAAACGCAATGATGATAGAGATAATGATTTTAAGAAAACAATTCCCTCTCTTGTTTTATTGCTTACTCAGCAGTCACCAAGCCAATTAAAGAAACAGCAGAGTAATGCACTGGAAACATACATTATAACTAATAGCAAGAAAATTATGAAACTACATTCTTATAATAAAACCAACTAGATGCACTAATTTCTAAAATTTATATTTGGAATAAAACTCTACATGTTTCGGACAGTTCCTCTGTCTAACATCAGGAGTTTTTCACTGTACACACAGCAATGGTATATGTCATACAGGTTTACCGACAGCAGGATCAGGACGGAACTAGTTCAGTCCTGATCCTGCGAGCAAGCAAGCAGTCAGCAAACCTTTATGACATGTACCATTGCTGTGTGTACAGTGAAAAACTCCTGATGATGGACAGAGGAACTGTCCGCAACATGTAGAGTTTTATTCCAAAAATAAATTTGAGAGATTAGTGCATCTAGTTGGTTTTATTATAAGAATGCGCAACAAATATCACAGAAGTACATAACACAGCAATGTATACAGGAGGTTTCACAGGAAAACCTCATATCAAACGACGGTGTTCTGTGAGCAGCTGAATTTAACAACTGGACTTAAAATAATAGAGCTGTGTTCTTATAATAAAACCAACTAGATGCACTAATCTCTCAAATTTATTTTGGGAATAAAACTCTACATGGTTCGGACAGTTTCTCCTCTGTCCATCATCAGGAGTTTTTCACTGTACACACAGCAATGGTGTATGTCATACAGGTTTGTTGACAGCTTGCGAGCAGGATCAGGACGGAACTGCAGAGTTTTATTCCAAAAACATAATTAGGAAATTAGTGCATCTAGTTGGTTTTATTATAAGAATTTATCACGATGCACGGTCACCTGAACGGCAAAATATGAAACAGCGATGCAGATGTTACGCAGCGCAGACTGGAAGTAAGTTAGCGACGTTTCGAGACAACCTATCGACCCCATCTTCAAGGGTGAAGCACTCCATGCTTCTTGTAATGCGTTATCCTTGATGAAGGGACCGATAGACTGTCCTGCCACGTTCTGGGATTGATTTACCCTTGAATATGGGACCAATAGGTTGTTCCGAAACGTCTGTAAATACCATTATACGCTGCGTAACATCCCAGAAGAGCGAAGGGCTTAGCGAGTTCTTTTTGTTACATTGGCTTCACACAATCTCAAATCAGCAGGCCTATTCTTGAAAACCCTTAACATTTCTAGGTTTTGCTCCCCATGGGTGTGTAGGCTGATGTTGGTGTGTGACGAGTAGAAGTTGATAAGCCCTTAAAATCAAAGAATAATAAATACTGGGATGTAATTTCCGTGTATTAGGGATGGTAGTTCCAAGAATAATACAAGTTCAGTTGCGACAGACAATGCCGCAGTAGCTTACAATTTATACAGAATGTGTAATGTCCGAGTTTATTATTATATATAATTTTTTTTTCGTAAATGGTAAGTGTCTATTTTATGGCCCAGAGCGGTCCGTTTCGAAATGTTTTTGCAGTCTGACTGTACTTTCTACCCTTTGACGACCCCCCACACAGACATCAAATATCGCCTGTGAAATAGGGACTCGTACATAAGGAATAAACTAATGAGATGCTACATTTGGAGCATTACATGGTATTAAAAATTGGACACTTCGAAAAGTAGATGAGAAATACCGTAAAAGCTTTGAAGTGGTCCTGGAGAAGGATCGGAAAGACCAGTTGGACTGATCGTGTAAAAAATGAAGAAGTATTACATAGACTGAAGGAGGAAAGAAGTATCATATGTACAAAACACGAAGGAAGACTAACTGGATTGGTTACATCTTGCGTAAGAACTGCCGTCTAAAGCACACTCCCGAAGGAAATATAGAAGGGACGAGAAGACGAGGAGGAAGACGTAAGCAGCTATTGGATTACCTTACAGGAAAGAGAAGATACTGGAAGTCGAAAGAGGGCGCACTAGATCGCACTATCTGGAGATCCCGCCTTGGTAGAGGCAGTGGAAGTGTCGTAATGCAGACTGTGCAGTGACGGAACTGCTTTATGTGAAGTAACTGACTTAGCTTATGTAGCGTTAAACGATACCTTAGGGTCAGTGAACTGGAAATGTTGTGGAGGAAAGATGTCGTGACTAAAGAATACATATCTGATGACTCCAGATCAAGTTAATACGGAACTGTCGCACGACAACGACGCAGTGCAAGAATAGGAGCGTCCCTGTTGCTGATCCTTGGATCCAGAATGGAAGCGTGGCCTAATATTTAGTCGTAATTCATAACTCATTAGGATATTGGCTACCTGCGTATAGCAGTCTGCTTTTAAGCGTTTTGTCTGTTCACAACATATAAGTACATTCCTGAACAATGCTTGGATATGTTCGTACAGCGTCGGGTGGCAGGCACAGGTTTTCGCAAGCAGATTAGCCATGCATTACAGCTTATTGCTATGTCATATAGGTAGCTGCTATTCACCACACTGTCAGGAGATATGCTTGTGGTCTAAAAGTCTGCACCAGCTATTCATTGTGTGTGTGTGTGTGGTGCTTCCATTAACCCGATTGAACCTTTTCAAAACTAACCCCAAGTCATTGTGCAACTGAGGCAGTCTGTCCGTCTTGGTGTCCAGCGCCCCCTCCACCATCTAGGGTATATGACCACAACCTTTAGGTAGTGAATCCGACCCCTGCAGTCGCCACGTCATTGGGTTTTCTCTGACGGGAAGAAGGGACTTCCTTGTGTCCTGTATTTTGTTACGTCATTGTCACGAATGTGTACTGAAATGTATTTAAATGCCATTTGAAAAGATAAAGAACACAATGGGCAATTTTTTAACGTTCGTGTTGCTGTACAGTGATACGCTCCTGACGATGGGCGAAAACATCGGCCGGAACATGTAGAGCTGAGTAAATTAAATAAATCAAAATAGTAGCATCTTTGAATAAAGGTAGACCAACTTGATGACACTTGCTTTATCATGTCAATTTATTGCTCAACATGTTTCGGATGTTAATACATCCATCTTCAGGAGCTTGCGACTACTTGGTGCGTTATTGTGTTGGTTATATTGTGCTGGCTTGAGGCGTGTTGGTGTTATGTAGCGGGATTGGCTGTTGGTGATGTGGTATCCGAGTTCAGGCTGAACCACTAGTAGTCCGAAACATGTTGAGCAGTAAATTGACATAATAAAGCAAGTGTCATCAAGTTGGTCTACCTTTATTCAAATATCAAGATGATGCACGGTCCAATACGCATAAGATAGTTGCATCTTGTTGGTTATCAATTGTAATTGTAACACACCGGGTTATTTGCACGGTCTGTGTACATGTAGACTTCGTACAGTAGATGGCGGATGTCTTATTTAGTGTTTACAGCTACATGCGGCGGCTGTTCATTGCTGGACACTGGACGGCTTTTACCTTCGACTGCCGCCAAGCACGTCTCTTATATATATATATATATATATATATATATATATATATATATATATATTTTGTTTTGTTTTGTTTATGGCGCAACAGCCACCACTGGCCAGGTCCTCCTTATTCACGAGGTTTCTAGATCACACACAACGATGCTCCACAGTCGATATGACTTCTCTGAACGAGTGATCAGCTCGTCGCAGAGACCTCTACCTGACAATACACAACACTCACCACAGACAAACATCAATGTCCCCGATGGGATTCGAACCCACAATCTCAACAGGCGAGCAGCCGCAGACCTACGTCTTAGACCGCGTGGCCACTGGGACCGGCCAAGTCTCGTACATTGACTGTCTAAATTACGGCTGATCCTTGTTACAATGACCTCGGTCGGTGCCACACCTCGGCTATAGCGCTATACATTCTGTGGTAGCAAGTAATTCCCTATACGGCACGTGGTTTTCTGCCTTGCTTAGTACGACACACTTAAAAACAACGTACCGCAGATTTAACGGCATTGCCAGTCATCTGTTGCAATATGATATTCCAAGAAGTAGACTATTTTGAGAACTGAACCATCTCCTCAACCTTGAGAAGGCAAGCTGTCTCATTCAAGTAGCTATATAAATTCCATGCCTGGAAATGACAAGTAACGGTAATGTAATTTTTGCGCAAAATTTTCCTTTACGTTTCTACTACTGCAGTTAACAGGAAACTGGTAATGTGATAACATGGCTACAGTCACGAATAAGGAAGGGTTTGAGCATCGCAGGAAAAGTTAAAGTGATACGACAAGTAGAAAATTGTGGCGTGGGGGGGGGGGAGCTGGCATGTGTCGGAAATTTGAGCAGGTAATTTCTAGGATAAAACGATTTGGAAAACTGAACCAAAAAATTAGTGCACTTTGAGAAAACGGATCGAGAATAAAACCATGTCGCAAGCCTGATGGAAATGACTTCAACTTACGTTGTTTGAGACAGACAGATGAAGATATATATATATATATATAGAGAGAGAGAGAGAGAGAGAAGCGACGATGTACCAATGAGTGGTCCTTTTCATGTGATCAACATATGTTCTTACGAAATGCACTTTTTAGGGTAAAACTGCACGGAAATTTACTATTATAGAAGAGCACTCGCTGCCTAATATCCCAGAAGAGCGCAGTTCTAACTGTTATTATTTCTAAATTTTAATTGAAATTTCAATTTGCAACAGATCACAGTGTTAACGATAATTAACATGCCTGCGAGTTTGTACTTCGTCTTGATATATTTTTCCTTCACTTTACCAAACACCTCGCTTACAGCGACACCCGTTTATAACGACACAATGTATTCGGTCCCCTCGATGACGTTTTAACCGATTTCGATTGTACATATAAACTTCAGTTCCTACCTGAAAGACAAAAAAGTAATATTTATAAATGGTGTTTAAGGAAGCAATTGGTACTTTCAGAAACATATGCATCGCATAAACATATTAAGTGGCAGAATGTAGATTTTCATAACATCAGAGGCAGTCGTGTGTGTTGAGTTACCCATCGGCTTTAAGTGGTTAAGTTACAGTCGATAATGTAAGGACGGACGAGGTAACAGGGGAATTGAGGAGAGTGCATAACGAAGAGCTAAATGATTTGCACTCCTCACCCAATATTGTGCGGGTGATAAAATCAAGAAGAATGAGATGGTTTGGGCATGTTGCGCGTATGGGTTAGGAGAGGGGGGTGTATAGGGTCATGGTGGGGAAACCGGAGGGAAAGAGACCACTGGGGAGACCTAGGCATAGATAGGTGGATAATATTAGGATGGATCTCCAGGAGGTGGGATGTGGGTATATGGACTGGATTGGGCTGGCCCAGGATA
>Ga0131853_10014769_pt1 | contig 14298 bp, 5 predicted proteins | sample TergutLab28metaG_FD_92764 | JGI IMG/M metagenome (GOLD analysis project Ga0131853, IMG submission 92764) | Labiotermes labralis P1 segment gut microbial communities from Petit-Saut dam, French Guiana - Lab288 P1 (version 2) (version 2) | ecosystem: Host-associated > Arthropoda: Insects >... | reverse complement strand
TCATGCAGATTAATTGTTGTGTACCTCATGTGTTCACAGTGAACTTCCACCCATAAACATAACTACGTTCCTTTGCACGAAACGATAAAAATTGTGCTTAACATACTCAATCAACCTAACACAAATCCCTGTAAACGTAATTTCACAGCTTTAAGGAGTGTCATCCCCGTTGTGTTAGTTAAAACATAAGGAAACAATTGTGCATGGGCATGACCAACACTGATGAATATACTGTATCATATTATATATTGTGTAGTTTTCTCCGATTATTGTATCCAACCTGATAATGGCCAAAAATAGTATTGGCCGAAACATGTAGTTGACATGTTATGTACAATTGACAATATAGTTGTGTTACGATGGTCATGTCCATGCATAATTGTTTCCTTATGTAATTTCACAATCCCAGGCACAACTATGTAAATTTATCTCTGATGTCGTCTTCCTGCGCCCAACAGTGTGCGGACCACTAGCTACAGCATACCCTTACGTTCACCATGAACATCACACAAGCGTGGCGTGCGTGACTTTATTGTATTTATCAACTCCGTTTCGGTACGGCTACCCTTTTTACAAGACACTGGATTTTTTTTTAACACTGACAGTTTCGTACCATATTATCTGTCAACAAAGCAACGATTGATATGTTCTATTGATCTGTTCACCGCATTGAAGTGTCTGACAGAAGCCTCAGCACTGAATGTATCACAATTTTCAACACTTCGTCTCCACCTTCAATAGAAATTCAATACTTGAATTGTTACCCGAATCTGCGAGTGCTTTAGCTTCGTTGTAACATATGGCCGCAAGGTACGCAGTACAGTGGCAAAGATCTGGCTTCAAAAATGAATCCAGATGAACTAATCGTGATGCCTTTTACTCATCGCCATATTCACCATGAAACAATCTCCAGGTGCCTTTTAAATAGTAACTCCAGAAGTAATGTATTCGCGGGCGTAACACTCGCTGGTCGAGTTGGTATGTAAAACTTCAAAATCCCAGTGATTAGATGAGTTCGCATAAATAGCCAAAGAAGAGGGGGGGGGGGACTATTACCTATGTTGAATCTGTTTTTCTGCCCAAAAGTAAGAGCTCGGCTCCCACTGGAGGAATTTTCATCAAGCTTCATATTGTGGGTTTTTATGAAAATATATCAAGAAAATGCAGATTTCATTAAAGCCAAAAAAAAATATCGGGAACAATACATGAACAGCTAAGTGTGTTTCATATTTCTTGCAGCAATATTGTCACAAAACCGAATCCCTTTGAAATCATACCACTACAGACCACAAGGAAGGAGAACAATTGGAAGACCGAAGAAGCGTTGGCGCGAGTAACTGTAACTCTGGAGACGGAACGGATCAAAGGGTCCAATCCTTGGTGTTTGTGATGATGATGAATATTTGTAGGGAAAAATTATACAGAAAGCATTGTTGTGCTTTCATGTCAAGGCTCTCAACAATTATTATATTTCTGACAGCAACATACGTACTTACGTACGGTAACAATAACCAGGGAACGAAACTTTGTGTTTCCATGGCAACTATGTTTACGCGAACACGCCATCAATTTTTTCTTGCGCGTACATTGCATACGTTGTTTCAATTATACAGTATCAAATAATCTCGACAAATGAAAAGATTAGTCCGAATATCATTATCAAGTAATTAACGGATTTTTACATTCTTAAGAAAAGAAGCAGTTTCGTAAAATCATTAATGTGTGTGGGTGTTTCTGTGTATGTGTGTGGGTGTTTGTTTCTATGTGCCCATGCCGTTCTACTTAAAGATATATATCAATTGATCAAATTCCTACCAAATTTTTAGTTTCCTAGAAATAGTACTAACAACATGAAGACACGGGGTCATTTACTAGAAAGGTAAAGCAATCCCTGTACAAGCCTGGACAAACACTGAGGGTTCCAGACTGTGGAGGCTCCCAGATTTCAACACAGTCAGCACATGAAGGTGGAAAAGTTTTCATCTCTACGCACCGGCCGCCTTTTTCCCCCAGGAAATATTCCTGCTACTCATTTTTGTTAGAGACTGAGTCGACCCCAGGGCCGTGGTGCGGCCAGAAGGATTATGTCAATAAAAAATGTCTATGATGCCATCGGGATTTGAACCCGCGACATTCCAACTTGGTCACATACTGTAAGAGCTATAAATTTGCAAGGAGAATGGTTTCATTGCCAGTTGTTTTTGCAGAATATGCATAAGAAAATTGTTTGATGAAATTTGAATTTTGATTTAGATTTTCAACCAATAACTATACAGGAATTAATGACAGAGAGAATGGTAGAGAGGTCATATACATATTTGTATGAGGCACGCGAAATTTTGTTTGTACCTTAATATATAAGGTGGTGAGTTGTGTGGTAACTGACAGTTCAACGTATACAGAAAACATATGAATATATGAATATATGTCCTTAACTTAAATGAAATAAAGTACTTATTTGTTAGCCGTGATAATGATTGTATAATTTATGTTCGCACTGCATGTTCATGTGTCTAAAGGTCATAAACTTACACTGCAAATCTCAAAGAATTTATGTTTCAAATATTCCTACACGTGTGGACACGACAGCATTAGCACCTAACAGATCAATATTTCATCATCAATGATCCGAAGTCTACTTAGCAACCCACTCCACATTCTTGTTTCATGAGAGGCCTAACTTGTATTCTATAGAGAATCCTTCTCCGTAATAATGTATTTCGTAATTTCTTACACGTTTTGTCACAGAACGTTTTAGATGTTCTTTATACGCATCTTATACAAACTGTTCCAAAAACGTCAAGGGTGTCAGAAATTCAAAACACCGGAAACAAATTCGTCAGTATCAGAAGTAAAAACCGCCTTCTGCCTGCTATGAAACTTCTGAAAATACATAAATTCACGAACTGAAATGTACAACTCATACTGAAGTGCAAGTCCTCTCTTCTGGTCTCAGTTTCTCATTGATTTTATATTGCTCTGAAATGGGATACGGTCTGTCATATATCAGAAAGAAGCAAAGTAAATACTTTGTCATGTTCATACCTATATGTCAGCCCAGTAAGTCAAAAACTGCGTTGGAGAGCAACGTTGCACATTTCAAACAGTTTCCTGTTGTAAATACTTAGGCACAAGTCCAAAAAGACATTTATTTAAAGGTGAAATATGAACTGTCATGTCCCTTAGTATTCATACATAAATATAAAATAAACCTTCCTTGAAGGCCAGTGATAACACTATCCTTCGTTTGATCTTTATTGAGTAAATTCTGGTTTATCTGTTTATCAAGCTACCCCTTACCATTTTTATCTTCCATCGATTTTGTGTCAAATATGTTAGACTCACAATTTCATTTGTCCTTTTTAGCGAGTTGTTTGTGTTATTGATGCCATACTGTACACCCTACTAGTCGAATCATTTTATTTCACTCAAATTTCAGCTCTTGCTAACGTTGCTTTGACAAAAATGTCTTCTTTGTTTCCAATTACCACGTAAATATTGACACAATGACACTTATTGGGCTTTTTAGCTTCGTTTTCCTGCGTAAATATTTGTTCCCCCATAAACACTATTAAGCATCCGAGTAATCGAATAGGTTTAAGCGTTGTTAGCTTGTTTAACCAATTAAAAGAAGACTCTTATTAATCCCAGATAACGTATTTAACATTAACCGCTTTTTCCTACGATTTTGATTTTAGAGTTTTCTTCTTTATTTACACCTTCTGTGTTATTTTTATTGTTACAACGTGCATGTTGTCGAGTTACTCAATTGTTACACCAACCACTGCACATATATAAAATTTATATATGTGCAGTGGTTGGTGTAATAATTGAGTAACCTTCTATGTTAATTTCTTTTCTCCTGATTTTTCCCAACTGCAGCCTTCATTACAATGTACAATAAATTTGACATTTCTCTCGTTGCGGAGCATAATTCGCAATCACGCTTATTTTAATATTTTTATTTTAATTATCCTAATACTTCACTCTGTTGAAATAACTTTTCTAAGTGCAGAACAAAATAATCTTTACCACAGATACGTCACATTTATTAGTAATGAAAATATAAGCTTCATTCTTTTTTTCGAATATTTTAAACTTTCAAATAATTTTATGTACATATGCAAATAGTACATAATATTTTATGCATGTACACATAGGAAGGTATGAAGCTTTTGAAGTAAGTATATATTTGCGCATATCACTTTATGCTATATGCGTGTGTAAATATCAACACGCACTGCCGCCCGTTTTTAGTAGCGTGTCTACTGCTAAGTGAGATTTTGTCTGATTAGAATTCGTCGCTGCAAGATAGGCAATATAAATTTTTCACATACTCAAATTTATAAGTAAGAATTACCTCCAATAAGAATTTTAAGACATTTTGGGCTGAAACGCCTATTGCTATATACACCAATTGAAAACTGGGGAAAAGGGACCACAAGCACAAAAAATTAGATGATTAATTTATAATGGACCTTAATTAAATGTTGTTCGTTGGTTACGAATGGGTCCACCTGGCTCTGAACCGAGCCCGGTGGCTGGCACATTTGAGAAATATACGCAAGTTCCATACTCTTGTAAAATTCTCTCCATTTCATCGGTTAGACTATTTAAGGTACAGATATTAACTGCTAGACGTAAAACTCCTTTAAATATAGTGGCTGTGGTGATATTATTGTTAAAAAGTGAAACATGAAGAAGGAAAGAAAATTGAAATCAGGAAAGCAAGAAAAACCACCTTATTCAATGCAACATCTTCTACAAAAAAATCCCAGCGACAAATATAAACTATAATTTTTATTAGATCAGTGAATATTCCGAGTGACAGTAAGCATGAAAACGTCATGTTTTTCAGAATTGTTTCTTTATCCTTCGATAGTATTGCAACAGTATGTCAAAACTCATAGCATATCAATAACTTATCGCTAACTGTGAATAAATTTCGTCTTAATAATATACACGGCTTTCAGTCGCCCTGCATCTAGCTTGGACCACAGGAAACTAAAATAAATCACTCCTGAAATAAATAAACGCTTTTGTATTTATGAGCAAACGTTGTTAATTCTAATCTATAAATTTACCTTCAACTTCGTTGCTGAGGTACTTTAACAACCAATACCAGTAAACCTGCATTATACCGGCCCAACGCCGGTCTCATTATCCTTGCGGTCCATGATTTGAGTTGCCACTACTAATTAATCCAGGATGATTGGCACTTCCATTAGCATGGTAGATATTAACAAATCAAGAGCTCTTTATTGATTACGATAGATTACTGTAAACCGCTAATATATTGATGAGGTGATGGATGGATTACGTTTTCTAGTGAGTGATTGATGTAGACGTTATTATATATGCATTTGTGTATTGTACAGACCACGTGTAACACTGCCAGACCAATAGGGGACTGCAGTGTCCAATACATCCTTAGCTGGCAAGCTGCATGCGACTTATAAATTGAAATACAGGATGATACAAAAAGATGGACTCAATTGAACAGTAAAAATAGTATAAAATTGAGTCCATCGTTTTGAATCATGCTGAATAAGTCAGTCCACTGAAAAAGTAGTAGATGTGTATGAGAAAAGGTGTTCATTTCCGGAAGGATTCACTATAGTGCTGAGTAACTTCAGCACCATCAATTAAATACTTAACACAGTTTGAGGATATGGACAAATATACGGGTAAAGATTTTTTTTTAATTTTCTTGATATTTTGATTGGCATAGTGTTTCGCGGCTGGGATCCCTGTAGTCTCTGAAAAATAATCAGTGTTGCAATCCATTTGTCTTTGCAAGCATTGTGTTTTTAGCAGCAGTGTTAATGTCATTTGAAATCTTCTGGAATGTTACACCGTGTAGACTGCTGAATATTTATCGACGTTCTGAGGAACTTTAGTGCCTCCATTGAACTGCATGACCCTGAATATGAAAGCACTACAGCCCTAAACGTTGGATAATATTTACCAGTCTATAAGGCGCAAGCGGTAGCACAGTGATTAAGGTGTGCTACAAATCGGAAGGTCGCTGGTTCGGTCCCAGGTAGTGTCAGTGGATTTTTCATTGGCATAAAATCCTTCCGATCACACTAATGCCCTGGTGTCGACTCAGCCTCTAACAGAAATGAGTACCAGGAGTATTTCCTGGGGGTAAAGGCGGCCGGTGCGTAAGGCTGACAACCTACTACCATCCAATGCCGTTGTCACGAAATCTGGTAACCTTAACTTCCTGGAACCCTCTGGGCCTGTCCAGGCCTGTAATGGGACCGCTTTACCTTACTCATTTCTGTTACAGGCTGAGTCAACCGCATGGCCGTTGTGCGGCCGGAAGGATTATGTCAATGAAAAAAATTCCAGTGACACCATCGGGAATCGAACCCGCGACCTTCCGGGTTGTAGCGCTTAAGGAATAGGAGAGTGACATATTTCCTGAGCATTGTGAAAACGACTTGACTTGTACGAACTTTATTCACGTGATAATAAATTTCCGGGACACAGTCAGTGAACGTTATAATTTCCAGAATTCTAAGCGCGTGTATATTTGTGAATATTTCTTCCAGAAATTAAAATGATCAAGATTAAATCTACAAAATTTCTTAACTATGAATACTGATAAGGTGCCTCTTGTTGTTTCCATAGTTTCCTTGGGTTCATTACCTGATAGAATTCTTTCAACTATATATTTGTTGAAGTTCTCACATTGGAGATGTCACGCGGTCCAGATATTGACAAAATGATGACAAGAAAACAGTAGCAGGCTTCTCAATGACGCCCTTCTGTCCTTCAAAGTAAAAGCTCTAATTCGTAAATTACTTACTTTAATTAATTTTGCTGGGTCAGTGCTGATAATTTTGGGCGCTTCAAATTTAATGCAATATTTGATTGAAAAAAATTAAGGCTTTTCTTTTTTTTTTTACTTCGCCCGCTGCCTGTGAAAATGTTGAAAAGTGTTAAATACCCTATCACGTCAAGGAAAGTCGCTAATCGCTGAATTAGAGCCAGTTTTCGCTCTTTGATGACTGTACAGGTCTTTTGCTATTATGTAAATAAGGGATTAATTTTGTAAACACAGAGGTTACGTATGTGTATGTGCGATAAACATGGGATATGATAACAATCTCATCCACTCGGGTGTCAAGTTCATCGCTAGTGATAAAGAGCCTCGCAGAGCAGGTATGCCGTCAAGATCACTGCGAATGTATACAACTTTTTTCCGTTGATTCGCGTCTGTATAAACTCGGCATTTGAAGCAGTACTTAAGAAAATAATAAAAACTACTAACCTAGCCATCTATTGAGGTAAGGAAATGCTTGCTATCATTCGGTGCAGAATCTTTTGTCTTCCAGGTTGCTATCCAACAATTTAAAGATTGAGATATACAGAACTATAATTTTCCCGGTGGTTTTGTATGGGTGTGAAACTTGGTCGTTGATATTGAGGGAAGAAAGGAAGCTGAGGGTGTTTGGGAATATGGTGTTGAGGAGAATAATTGGATCGAGGAGGAACGAGGTAACGGGAGAATGGAGGAGATTGCATAACGAGGAGCTAAATGATTTGTACTCCTCACCTAATATTGTGCGGGTGATAAAATCGAGAAGAATGAGATGGGCTGGGCATGTGGCGCGTATGGGTTAGGAGAGTGGGGTATATAGGGTCTTGGTGGGGAAACCGGAGGGAAAGAGACAACTGGGGAGACCTAGGCGTAGATGGGTGGATAATATTGGGATGAATCTCCAGGAGGTGGGATGTGGGTATATGGACTGTATTGAGCTGGCCCATAATACTGGCAGGTGGCGGACGCTTGTGAGTGAGGTAATGAACCGTCGGGTTCCGTGAAATGCGGGGAATTTCTTGACTTGGCGCAAACCAGTTAGCTTCTCAAGAAGGACTCTGCACCATGGAGTAAGAAAGTAACCTAGCCATTCTTAAAGGCCAGGTTTTTGAAGACAGTTTTATTATCGTTAGCAAAGCACACATTAGAGTTAGTGGATGTAGGTGAGATTATATAGCAGAAAAGTAGCAATGGACGAGCAGAAGATTTTAATTTGCTCTGTCGAACAAGAAAAAAAATTCATCAATTCGGGAAAGCATTTTTTGAACATCAGAACTTTTTATCAGCATGTAAGGTATTAGAGTTTGCTAGTGAGGGGGATGCTGAGTAGACCACAAAAAGGGCGCTGTGTAATAGTATTGACTGAACGTGCATGTTCGAGTTAAGTTAGAAGGCAAGACAGTTTCTATGAATTGACCAATGCCAGAAGCTATAATTACAGCTGTACGAGCTCCTGATGATGGGTGTCAACACTCGAAACATGTAAAGCTGTCTACAGAAATGTAATAAACTGAATAAGTCGCATCTTGTTGGACAATTATTCAACAGTTTCTATGAGTTAATTATAACAGATGTTCAATGATTTTCCTAAGCACCGTATGAAAATTCTGCTCTTTGCAAACTTACGGACAGAAGGTAGGAAGTTAGACTATTTGTTTTCGTCGCCAATCACGATATGCGTGATCAAATTAAGGTGAATGAAAAAGGCAGGACGTTTGTCACGCACTGGGCAGAAGATAAATTCTTAGAGTGTTTGGTGAGGAGACCCGTTAGAAAGACACTACTTGCACTACCAAGCCTGCACAGGTAGTTAAATATTAGAACGATCTTAAAACAAAAGCAGCATGTGATGGCGTGGGCTGTCCTACGCCGGATTAGAATATGGAAGTGTTTTAGACTATTTTGAACATGATAACGAACATTCAGGAGCCTCGAATTACGAGGAATTTCTTCAATATAAGAGGCTCTGTTATCATCTAAAGATGGACTCTGCTCAAAGGATTTATTCAGATATTTCATTTATAATTTAATTTCAATCCGACGACGCAGTAAGCCGGGAACTATGGCGACTGTCAACCAGTAATTGGTGAACCATTGGCAAACCGATAAATATATTTGGTTTATAATCGTGAAAACTTCACCGAAAATAGCTTAAAACGACAGATATTTCGCCACTTAGCAATAATACTAGGAGATGTAACACTGTAACAGAATTTAAAATTAAGTTCAGAAGCAAATTTTACAAAACGAGTCCTTGGTTTCAGCGCAATGGGAAGAGAATTATGGACGAAGATACTTGAAGCTGTAGTCATGGAAATATTTTAAGCCCCTTAAAGTCATTGGTGAATATACATAACGAGGAGATAACAGACATATCTATTAAGTAATGCCATGCACCGAAAAATACTGCAGGCATTTTGAGGCTACACAGGGCGTGAACCACACAGCTGCCGATCTTTACCGTCCCTTATCTTCCAACATGTTCAGCTTTCTTCGAGTTCACGTTTTTTTTTTCTTTCCACGTGTTACCCCTTCCAGAATCCGACCCTTCTATTTCGCTCCAGTTTACACCACCACGCAACATCTACACAGAGAACATCACCTTAAATTTTGTTTCCCAACTCGCAACGTGTCACATGCTACGAAACGCAGATATCAAGTTAAACAAGCTGAGGTGTATGGAAGGCTGCAATGAAGCAAGAAGCAGGTGTCATAAAGCGGCGACGTGGCAGGTGAGATGAGGCCGTCATGAAGAGATAGAAGCACGCTAGTCAGTGGGATGAAAATGTTATAGACGTTCTATGGACACAGATAGAAGCAAGAGAGACGTGACCACCATAATAAAGTCATCTTACTCTCCGTTTGTAATACTGGATGATATAGCTACCAACATGAGACCCTTAACTACGCTCAAATGGATCATTGCTTGCCAGCAGGCCTCGTTAATGGGATCAAGACATATAAGCTAACAGAGTCCGTTACCGATAATAATGTAAAAGGGGAGAATGTAGGACATGATTAAAGTAACGTTGCAGGAAATGCAGTGGGTTGCAAATGTCTGAGAGCAATGTCGTGCAATAGGGTATATACAAATGAGATTGCCTTTTACCGCAGTGCCTACTTCACGTTAGTAAGTTCTAACTACGTCAAGTTATTTCGAATACAGACGTAGCCTGTAAATACAGCATTTTATAATGCTGCATAGAACATTATGTAATATTTACTAGCATCAGTTTTCCTGCGTACTTTTATCATTATCCATCTGAAATTAAACATTGAGTTACTTGTGTTTTGACACCCATTAAGTAATAACAGCCAATGAAGTGACATGAACGTGACATACTGCCACATGATAGTGCAGGAAATAAGTTTTATGAATTTTAAGAGGAATTATTTCGATAATTCATACTTCAGTGGATCTTCAGTAATACTTCAGATAAAATGCGCTGGTAGAGTTACGTGACGTCACCACTTGCCGCTTTCCTACGGTTGCTGACTCGCCGTATTATCAAAGCACGTCCAGATATTATTTCGTCGAGAAGAGTCAGGTAATCTACAGCTTGTTGAAATATTCCAATTTGGTTAGTAGTGGACATATGTAACGAACGTTTACGTAAATTTCTGAGCGAATCAAGTGTAAATGTCAGGCGAGAATTGTCAAATGCAAATCAGAGGGAGAAATCTTTAACCACCACTGTACAAGAACGTGAAAGAAATTTTATCCCTGTACTTCCGTGAGAGGTGAACCGCGGTAGTACAGTGGTTAAGGTGCTGTGCTACAAATCGGAAGGTCGCTGGCTCAATCCCAGCTGCTGTCAATGGATTTTTCATTGACATAAAAAACCTTCCGATCGCACTATGGCCCTGGGGTCGACTCAGCCTCTAAGAGAATTGAGTACCAGGATTATTTCATAGGGGCAAATTCGGCCGGTGCGTAAGGCTGACAACCTACCACCATCCTGTGCCGTTGTCACGAAATCTGGGAACCCTAACTTTCTGGAACCCTCCGGGCCTGTCCAGGCCTGTAATGGGACTGCTTTACTTCCGTGAGAAATGAAGAAGTATTACTTAGAGTCAAGGAGCAGAGGAATATCCTACATGAAATAAGTAAACGGAAGGCTAACTGGATTGGTCACAGTTTGAGTAGAAACTGCCTTCTACAACCGGTTATTGAAGGAAAGATAAAACGGGGGATAGAAGTGACAGGAAGACGAGGAAGAAGACGTAGGAAGCTACTGGGTGATCTTAAGTAAAGGAGAGGATACTCTCATTTTGAAGGAGGAAACTCTAGATCGCACTATGTGGAGAGCTCGCTTTGGAAGAGGCTTTGGACCTGTCAAGACAGACTGCTATACGAATGAACTTGCGTATGGTCTCCTTTAACTCGTAATGTTTTCGCAGTATTAAATTGTAATAGGAAAGGAAGACGTTAGTAATGTTCATGATAGTTCTAATTTCCTAATCTTCCAATATTTCCAACAGAACACGCGGCAGGAGCCCTATCTTGAATTAGAACATCTCATCCTTGAATTTCACCGTTAAGTCTGGTATCTGAGACGGCGAAAAATAAAATTGACAAACATTCGTCAAATTTATTTTCAGGTTGGTAAATAAATCTGTTTACGACTTGAATAAAATGTAATATTTTATATATCTCGTATTAACAGAAAGTATTTGTAACGTAGTATCAATTATAAACCTAATCATAAATGCCTTCCTGAAGCCTTGCAAGAGCAGAGTCTATAAAGAAAACTCCATTACATTTAAAGCTAATTGTGTCGTCTCGATTTTCGCTTATGCATCTGAGAGTTACAATTATTTCAGCTTAGTAAATATGGCTTCAGCGTAGGGCAGAAAAGTACTGTGCATTTTTCTTTCTTTAGACTTTCATTGTATTTCGAACCTACACTGGTGTTCTAGCAGTAGCATTCAAGAAACGGATTTCAGTTTTCTCTTTCCAGAACACAGATCTGCGTCCCAGTAAATTAGCTGACAAAACCGGACAGCACGGTGACAAATGGCCTTGTAAAATCACCCCACCCCAACATCCACAAGAGTAGAAGACTTTTGTCCTAATTGGAATTTTTGTCGGGTAAAGTAATGTCACTAAGCAAATAATTTCATTCGATCCTTCGCAGTGATTTCTGTTTTGTATCATATTAAACACAGTGTTAGGAGTAATGCATCAAGCCTAATATATGAAGACTAGAGCAATTCTCCACTTAGATCAGCACGGGAGAATTTTCGCATAAAAGTCTCGGTTTTCCCGAAGGCACTCTCCTTTTTATATTCGAAATACAAATATGGGGCAAAAAGAGACACGTAAAAACTGCTTTGTAAGAGTCAGCATCTGGACTCGGCAATAATATTGTTTAGATGACCAAATAAGGAATTATAAATTGATCAGGGTGTGTTCAAGTATGGGAGGCATGAGAATTTCACAGTATCAGAACAGAAGATAACACTCTGACAAATCAGGCTTAAATTAGAGGGTAATAGTCTACAGGACAGCAACTAAGACAGGGTGGGAGGGTATGAACTACATACGTGGTTTGTAAATAAAGTAATGAGACTGATCCAACATAACTCTGTATTTATTTTTAAACTACAAATCGAGTTTGTCCCCTTCACAATAGTTCCCTTAGGAGGCTGCACACCTCCGGAGACGTTGTTGCCACTCTTCGTAGTAACGCTGGAAGTCGCTAACCGGAATCGTTTTTAGTTGGTCGGTTACAGCTTTTTCGATGTTTTCTACCGTCCGAAAATGGCGTCCTTTAAGGTGAAACTTTAGTTTTGGGAACAAAACTAAGTCGCACGGACTCAGATCAGGGGAGTATGGGGGCTGTGGAACAACAGGAATGCCCTTTATAGCCAAACATTCGATCACAGAAATCGCCGTGTGACAGGGGGCGTTGTCGTGATGGAGCATCCAATTGTTAGCAATGCTTGGTCGCACGCGAACAACTCTTTTTCTTAGTCTTTCAAGAATCTCACGGTAATAAAACTGATTAACAGTACCTGTGCCTCAGAAAACAAGGTGGTGACTTGATCTTGTGAAAACAATGACGGGTCTTCGGGTATACAGAAGGTCAGTAATAATCTTACTGACTGAGGAATTGTTTGTTACTCGAGAATGGTTCTTCTCCGAGGAGCTGGTCACAAAAATATGAAGATAAACACAATAACATACTTCAAAACCTTGTCAAAATTCATCCTTAAAATACTGATGAAGACTTTATTGCCTCCTTTAAATCATTCATCAGAACCTTAAAGAAAGTGTTTAAAAGAGAAATTTTTCTATCTCTACTGGATATCATTTAAAAACAGTGTCGTATTTTATGTTCACCATTAGGTGGGAACTTGAATGTTATAGACGTAAAACTTTGAAAAATCATACACAACCTAAGGCGATTCTCAGTCATAAAAGGGAGTTTACGCAGTCGGTAATACAGTTGAAGCTGTCGTGAAATATGATGCTTTATTAGAGAAAAGAGAATAATCAAATATTACCACCTCTTCCACGTCAGTGCATGCTGTGTATTTTAAAAAATATTAAAATACGCATCAATTACGTACACATACATATTTTTTTCTGTGGCGCTGCGGCCCAACGCGGGCCATGGCTTCCTCATTCTTGAGGTTTCTTGGTCGCACACAACGACGCATCACAGTCGGTAGGACTCCTCTGGACGAGTGATCAGTTCGTCGCAGAGAACTCTACCTGACGACACACAACACTCACAACAGACAAACATCCATGCCCCCGGCGGAATTCGAAACCACGATCTCAGCACGCGAACGGCCGCAGACCTACGCCTTAGACCGTGCGGCTCCTGGGACCGGCACATATACATACATGAACCTCAAAATGTCATTATGTAAGTGTTACCGCCAATATATCTCTAAACAAAAATTATTCACAGAAATGCAAACAAGATAAAACGTATTCAAATTTTTAGCTGTAACGTAACATTTGGTTGATCCGTAAGGAAAAAATTAAATGTGGACATTTCCAATTACCATCCCCTACAAGTGTTCCGAAAGAGGTTTCTTCGGTAAAAAATGAAACAGAATTTCTTACAAGTACTGAGATATGTGTATGTGTGACAAAACAGGCAAAATTAAAGGTTACATTAATGCTTTCTTCTACTTGAAAGTAAAGTATGTTTAAAATACAGGTACATATATTTATATACTACAAACTAAGCTACATATAGTAGGTCTCGAAATATATGACGTCGACTACGAATCTACAGAATTAATATATGAAACAGAAATAAGAAAAAGGATACAGTTTTCTGAGCGTAAAATAATTTTGTTTTTATTTCGACATATTTTAGAATACAGAATGAATATTTTAGGTTTACAGTCAATGTTTTTGTAGCTGAGTTAATTCTTGAAATATCCTATAATTTTTTTCTAAGATTAACTGTCATTTGTTTTGCACCAAAAATTTGATGGTATTA
>Ga0131853_10014768_pt1 | contig 14299 bp, 10 predicted proteins | sample TergutLab28metaG_FD_92764 | JGI IMG/M metagenome (GOLD analysis project Ga0131853, IMG submission 92764) | Labiotermes labralis P1 segment gut microbial communities from Petit-Saut dam, French Guiana - Lab288 P1 (version 2) (version 2) | ecosystem: Host-associated > Arthropoda: Insects >... | reverse complement strand
GTCACTATTGTTCATTATCTTCACCCACCCCTAACCATCTTCTTCTGTCATTATTGTTCAATATCCTCACCCACCCCTAACTATCTTCTTCTGTTACTATTGTTCAATATCCTCACCCACCCCGAGTATGCAGTCAGAACTCGTTCTTTCAGCGAGCTAGTTACAGCATCTTCGGTAGTGTAATTTTGTCACAGGTGCTTGATTATTTACGATTTTTATATAAAATAAAACACATAATGGGGAGTTGGTCCACCTGTCCGTCTGCATTCTTTCATCTCTGATACTCTTCATCTGATTGTACCGAAATTTGATTGTTGGTGGTCTGCACTAATGTTTCGTGGATGCAGTCTTTGGGTAATGTTAGCCAGTTACGAAACCTACGTCATGAGTATTCTCAGAAACGATTCATCACATAAAATATGTGTGTGTAAATCGACTACTCTTTGAAATATTTTTTTCGATTTTGTGAATAATCGCCTAAATATAGCTACCATTTTCTGGTAGTGGCCCTTCCAGATGTCATCCGTGGCCCGTGGATCGTCAGTTTCTACCTTGCAGTGTTTAACGATTGTCTTGAAACGTGTGGTTTTATATTTTAATAACCACTCATTTCCTTATTCATGTATTAAAATTTGGTAAAACTTCGCTCTGCAGAGTGGCAGTTCAGAACACGGGGTTTGTTAATACATATTTGTCTTTGATGTGTGTTTGTTCGAGCATCGTTGTATAAGCGTAGAGAAGAAAACCAACTAGATGCTACTGAATGGTTTATTGCACTTATAATCTGCTCAACATGTTTCTCGCACGTATATGCCCATCATCAGGAGCTCGAGACTATACTTGTGTTATTACCGCATATGGTGTGTAATGCCTTGGTTGCCGGTGGTCGGTGGTCAGGTGCAGGGCAGCAGGCTATGCGTCTGGGATGAGGGAAGCTGCTCGAGCACCTTCCCTCATCCCAGACGCATAGCCTGCTGCCCTGCACCTGACCACCGACCACCGGCAACCAAGGCGTTAGACACCATATGCGGTAATAACACAAGTATAGTCTCGAGCTCCTGATGATAGGCATATAAGTGCCCGAAACATGTTGAGCAGATTATAAGTGCATTAAACCATCCAGAAGCATCTAGTTGGTTTTCTTCTCTATGCTTACGTATATTTGTCTGTTGGATTACAGTGTTGGGCCGCTCCTTGATGTACTTACTGCTGCCTTACAGTCTGGTGAATCAGAGACCCCTGACAGCCACTGTTCAGGAAGATACACGCATGCAGTTTTTTTTAATGTAGAGTTGTTTGCAACCCGTACTTCACCAGTAGGTATACCACGGGATATTTACAGAGGTTTAGCACAGATTAAAACCAATGTACCATATTGCCTTTGAGGTTCGAGTCAATAATTTAACCAGAACGTTGTTTCGGAGTTGTTAACGGAGTTTGATTACGTCTCAGTTCTTGAAGCGTGTGGAAGATGCTTCTGAGGAAGCTTGTGGACGCCGACGGTATTTATGTGATACTTCAGAACCAGAGGTGGGGGAAAGGTTTGAAGTACTGTTGGTCGTTCACTTGAGAATAGGCTGCAGCTTTGTGTAGGCCTGTGAGTATCGAGGAGAAGTTAGTTTTTATTGTTCTTTATACAAGATATTCATGTGTAAGTCTAAAAAAGGAATGTCAGGACAGTGAAGTAGGCTCTTGTAAAGTAGTGTGAGCTTATTAGAAAATTGTATTTACCCCCCCCCCCCCTATTAAGGCTGACTTATCGCTGGTGCGAAGTTGTGCTTAGTAGACGTGGGTGAATGTAATGACCCGGTTGACATATCCACATGTACACAGCAAAGTACAGCAAAAGTAAAAATAAGGCTGTGGAAGTTTCCGTGGACTTAATTTGTGTAGGTTGACTGAACGTAAGTTGTCGAGAGAGTGGCACTCGTGTTCCTTATTCAGCAGATCCTGGGTTCACGTCTCGACTCAGACACCGACTGTCCGGACTTTAGATGTTTTTTTTTTTTTTAGTTCCTGCAAATGCCGGGACAGTACATGAAATTAGTCCCACTTCCACATTTTTCCACTTTAAATTTAGTTCGTTATTAACTGCACTTTGTTTCAGACATCTCGTTGCGACACAAAGAAGGTAACACGTTGAACATGTAGTTTTGAGGTGTGCCATCTCCGTGGTGTGTTTAAACTATAAGGTGAGGTAAATTCAGTCAAAAAACGCAACTATGAATATATGGCTAAATGATGGTGTTTATTAGCTATAGAAAACTACATGTTTCGGCCTATAGCGGCCATCCTCAGGTTTTGATAACTTTCTTGCTATAACAGTTATATATAATATGCACAAACTGCCTGTCGAATTGGAGATCTCATCATCATTTACGTGCGTTTGTTAAGCTAAGTTTTGTGGGATGTCTATTGTGTGAATGGATTTGTAGGTAGTGGGCGTGGATCTTTATATATTCATAGTAGTGTTTTTGACTGAATTTACCTCACCTTGTAATATATGTAGGTGAGGTCTTGCGCTCTTTTGGAATTTTACGCAGCGTAGAATGGTATTGGCAATCCAGAAGAGTGTGGGTCGCGTTTACGTTTACATCGCAGTGGAAGCCTCGAATCACGCAGGTAATTTGTAAGCCGTCAGTGATAACACAGTTGGAGGTTTTTATAGCAAACCTACAACATGTTTCGGCCGCAGAGTGCCGTTATCAGGTATTAATAACAAAATTACTGAAAGTAAATACGACGTATATAAACATAAAGTTTGTTTTATATATATATAAATAAATATATATATAATAAACAATAAAATCATATCAAGAACGAGTTCTGTCTATCTTTATCGTTGCACCGTGCATTCTGTAGTTTATTTAATTAATACACTAACAAATGCACATATATTCATTTAATGATCTAAAATTCACATTAAAACACTTATAACGCTCTTACATGTTTCGATCATACGATCATCCTCAGGGAGCATACATTGTTCCTGGCTAAAGTTAGAGTTTAACAACACTCAGTGATTTACATCTCAACGTAACGATGTAAATCAGTGAGTGTTTTTAAACTATAAATTTAGCAAGGAACAATGTATGCTCCCTGAGGATGATCGTATGATCGAAACATGTAAGAGCGTTTTAAGTGTTTTAATGTGAATTTTAGATAATTAAATGAATATATGTGCGTTTATTGGCGTATTAATTAAACAAAGAGATCTGTCTGGTTTACTTAGAAATTGTGTTTTGGAAAGTCGTATATTTTTAACTGGAGCTGCAGATGTTTCGGCTAAGTTACGTGGAAAATTTTACGACTTTCTGAAGAACTTAACCTTTCTATGTAAGAGAATGAGATTTCATTCTTAGTACGAATTTCATGTTTATATAGGTTACATGTAATTTTCTGTAAGTGTTATTTTCGTCATTGATGCATGACGATGGTCGTTTGCGGGCTAAAAATGCTGTGTAATTGAAGTTGAGGGAAAAAAATTCACCAGCTAGTTACCTAGCCCCCGAAAAATAGCTAAGGACAATGTTGATGTAGAATTTATTTTCAAATTTCGGAACACCCTGCTGCTGTTGAATCTGCAGAACGGGAAGTACCGAGGACCGAGTTGACGACTCGATGAAACCTCTAATCAAAAATACGTGACGCGACGCAGAGAAACAAGAAAGAAACGAGATGCGAATCGTAGCTCGTCACGAGAAGTAGGACCAAAGACCGACATTACAGAGAAAATGAATACATAACTGTTTTTACGACACACCCTATGGCTCCATCACGTAGTTTATAATCATGATAGGGTGTTCCGGAAGGCGCTGAATGTTTCAGACAGCGTGTGAAAGGAATTTAATTTCTTGGCCTCATTTCATACCCCATTAGTTGCGTACAGTGTGTTCAACATTACGCAATATGCCCGCTGATGTGCCCATTTGTCATCTGGACCTAGGCCACTACGACCGGCAGCTGCACAGAACTAAAACGCTACCAGTGGCGTTTAAGCCCCTAATTTATGAGGAACAGAAATGGAATAAATGCGATAACTGTGCATTCACCCTTCTGCAGAGAAACTGGACACAAACATACCGTGGACGCATATAAGGGACAAAGGATACAGAATCACAGTCCAGAAAACTTTATCTGTTGAAAAATAAGAGACCAACTTGATGTCGCTAGTTATTAAGTTTTATTTCACTTCTTCTATGCTCAGCATGTTTCGGATATTAACACATCCATCATCAGGAGCTTGCGACTTTTCTATTGTATCACCACATTGGTCGTGTCTTCTTGTTTCGATGTGTGTTGGAGTTTTGGGAGTGGTATCTGTGTAGCAGGTTGAAGCCTGCTACACAGATACCACCCCAACCCAGCCACACCGAAACTCCAGCACACATCGAAACAAGAACACATGACCAATGTGGTGATACAATAGAAAAGTCGCAAGCTCCTGATGATGGATGTGTTAATGTCCGAAACATGTTGAGCATAGAAGAAGTGAAATAAAACTTAATAACTAGTGACATCAAATTGGTCTCTTCAACTATCACAATGATGCACGGTCCAATATACATAAGATTAACTTTATCTGTGTATGAATCAGCTACGTAGATAAAGTTATGTTTGGACTGTGATTCTGTATCCTTTTTTCCTTACATAAGTGTAATTACAGTACAACGTGGATGCATTGTCAAATTACACCGTGGACGTTGTGAAGGTGGCTGGATGAGAGACGCTTCTCAGCCGACAGCTCTGTACAGACTCTGCGGTGTTAGGGATACGATGTGATACATTTGTTAACGGCAGTTGGGTTGACACCCGGTGACAGTAGTGCAGTACACATTTACACACAAACAGTACACAGAAAAACGCAATGAAATAGAATACACAGAACGGAACATACAGGACAATCAGAACACTTAAGATGTTTCTGTGAACTCATTTCTTACAAAACCATATTTGTAATCGCCGTCATATATAAACCACATTCTTGATTGCATGTTGAAGTGTAACTAATCCATGTCATTATCATCATTATCGTCATAATCATCATCATCCATCATTTAACTAACATGCAGTTGGGCCACTTGTTGGACCGTTCCGGTCTCACACATACAGAAGTCTCTTTAATAGTCTCTCCCTGGTTTCTTTTCCGTTTTGGTCTGTAGTTTTTTTAGTATTCCCGGTAATCTGTTACAGGACATTCTGTTTATACGTTGCAACCAATTTCTTCTGTGTTACTGTATTCTGTCCAAAACTGTGGTTATATTTCTTTTGCGATTTCTGTGTCTTATAATGCAAGTGTATTCTGCTGTTTTTCTTCTATATTTCATCTTTGCTGCTGTTATTCTTCTTGCTTCTCTTGCTTTAATGGTCCAGTTGTCACCACAGTATAACAAAGATGGAAGGCCCAGTATAATTTTACTCTTGTTTTCTTTAAAGTTTTCTGTAGCCTAAACGTATTGTTTATAGTACTTGTTATTTTCAAATAGTTATTTAGATTGTTATCAATGTCCATTTTCATAAGACATAAAATTTCCTAAGTCCGTTTTATAATAATAATTGTTGTTGTTGTGGATAATCTTTTCCATATCGCAAGAGCCTCTAGTGGGCCAGGGCCTCATCATCGAGGCTGTAGGATCGCAAGAGACACACCACATTCGGTAGTAGGACTCCACTGGTCGAGTGATCAGCCCAACGCAGAGACATCTGCTTGACAATACGCAAGACTTGCGAGAGACAAGACATCCATGCCTCCGACGGGATTCGAACACGCAATCCCAGGAGGCGAGCGGCCGCAGACTCACGCCTTAGACCGCGCGGGCACTATGATTGGCGATGATGATGATGATGATGATAACATTATTATTATTATTATTATTATTATTACAGCGATATTTAGTGTGAGAAGGAAATGAAATTGTGATAAATGAAGAATAAAACACGGCGAAATACGACGTACCGTTTTGCGTCTGATTGTACGTTCAGTCGGCTTGTCTGAAGACGGTTTTGCTATCAGTGTTAGTGTGTACAGGAGCAGTTGCACCTGAACCATTGGCGTGTTTTGATGGCAGCTATTTGAATCCTTGTTATACGACGCATTTTTATTGCTGTTCAGTGTAGATTCTAGGCTCTTTTTTTGACGTGTTTTAATGTGGTAGACATTCAACCCTGAGATATTACAGCCCTACTGATTGACATTTTGCAGTACGCGTGTACATTCTTTCTCCAGGTTACGGCGGCCGTATATTCACTGTGATCAGAGTAGAAATGGCCTTCGTCGTCCTCTTCGCTTTCTGAAGACACCAGTGGCATTGCACTCTGCTCGTGCCCTTTACAAAGAGCTGCCGTGAAGGTTGAACTGTTCCACTATACTATACCCCTACGTCAGTGGGAGATGGAACAGACGGGGTTGCTCAGACAGTGGAAGACTTTTTGTTGCAGGTTTATATTCGCATAACTAAACACTTTAATTAATACATGGACTGCGCAGGCCTACATACGGGCGTACGCGGTGGTGCAGTTGTTTGAGGCAATGCGCTACAAGCGAAAAGGTCGCGGTTTCGATTCCCGATGGGATCATAGATATTTGGCCTTGTGATTGACTCGGATTTGGTTTTACCAGGCCGTCAGTAGCACCCCTCAAGATGGGGACGGAGTCAGTCCCAGAAACGTCGGTGAACTTCCACACCTTGACCCGTTTGTCTGCCCAAGAAGATTTTATGGAATGCTGTCGCTGCGTAAACTTTAGGGCCTTTGAATGGCATGCTGTGCAGGGAATAGGATAAAAGTTTCATTAAAGAAATAGGTGGCACTTAAACATAAAACATTTCGAGAACACCGAAACGAATGTTTTCGAAGTACTGTGGATTTCTTTTCGTCATCATCATCGCCGCCGCCGCCGCTACCACCGCCACCGCCACCGCCGCCACCACCGCCGCCGCCGCCGACGCCGCCACCACCAACACCACCACCACCGTCCGTCCGTCCGTCCGTCACGAGTTGGGCCTTGATAACCCTGTTTCGGCCTTGGATTACATTTCACCTTCCAAAATCCCACCATTGTACAGCAGAATGCGATATTTGGTTTGATGTGCATGAATCTTTATTCACTTGAGCGTCACAGGAACGCAACACACGTGTGAGTAACGTCCGCACTGTATAACTGGGGCCTAAGAATTACAGTGGCAGTTTGTCAGTAAATAGTAGAATTGTTGTTGTTGTTGTATGGGGCGAACATCGTGGGCTTGTTTTCAGGCTCCCACCGCGAAGGAGCAGAGAAATACGCTCTTGTGGGTTATTACGCTGCGAGTAGTAATTTCTTACCGACGTTTCGGGACAGCCTGTCTGCCATCTCACCAGAGGATGGCACTGATAGGCTGTCCCGAAACGTCGGTAAGAAATTGCCTCTGCGTAATAAACCAGAAGAGCGCAGCTCTCAGCGTCGTCTTGTTGTTACAAGTTTATATCGTGCCAGTCTAGCTAGAATAGATGCGTGAAGTGGCATGTAGGAGGTCGGGTGTGCGATGGAAATCTACAGAGAGACACTAGACGCGTTCAAGACGATCAGATGCGTACAGTATTTGCAACGTTTGTCGGTTAACGGATGCAACATACACCAGAGCGATGTCTTCGCCAACTTGTGCTCGACGAACTGTCGTGGTCCCTTAGACCATGGGCGTCCATCCCGCCGTCTCGCCAGGTCGTGTTATGCGGTCCGAGGCCATGTTTGTAAATTGTGTACCTATTACATAAATAATACAAGAATTTCAGCGATTGGATGTACCATTTATGGTGATTTCTACATTCGCGGCCCGCGGACTAGCCCATTATTACATTTGTGGCCCCAGAAGCCTCTGGCGTCGACTGTGTGTCAGACGTTTCGTGCAATTTTACGGTAATGTCAGTATAATCGACTCATACTGCACGCATATGTGGCCGGACGCCGTCGCCACCGTGTGCTTGCCCTGGCAGCACTGGACAAAAACTTTAGTATGGTTTGATGACGTTGACATATCAGCGTTTCACAGCTGTGTTGTTGTTGATCTATGGCAGTCTGTTTCTGAGTGGCATCTATTACTGTCTGCGTGTGTTTTGGTGTGCCGCCGCGAGAATGTCGGAGCTTGAATTAAAGCAGCAAACTTTTTAGCTACTACACAAATAACTGTGTTGGAACACCCTGCCTCTTCACCGGGTCTAGCCCCCCAGTGAATTTTTTTCTATTCCCGAAGACAAAGGGAATATCGAAATGAAAGCATTTTGGTGACATTGATAACTTCAGGAGTAATACAATGGCAGCTCTGAAGGCCATTCCACAAAACCAGTTCCAAAATTGTTTTGAAGGGTGGACTAAGGGCTGGCATCGGTGTATAGCTTCCCAAGGGGAGTACTTTGAAGGCGATCACGGTGGTATTCAGCAGTGAGGTATGTAGCACTTTTACCACTGTTAGTTCGCGAACTTTATTGTCAGACCACGTATTGATCGTGATCAACACGTGCGCCGTTCTGACATTTGCTTGGGGGAAATGAGGGGAAATAATCTGTGTTTCAGCCGATTTTCGAACCGAATACCGCCCGAATGCAGGTCAGAAGCCTTACCACCTGAACCTCCGCGTTCGGTACAATGAGCTCTGTGATTGCTGATGTTCCTGGACAGATTTTCTTTTAATGAACATTGCTTCCTGCTCGTCACAAAAAGAGGGAACCTGGCGAGTACACAACAACTCTAACAAAAAGGCTGCGAATAAAACGCTGCACCGGAATGTCGTTCTGCTGACCGTTGCACCTCGCTCCTAATAGCTTCAGACAGATGCATAGCGGAACACTTGTATACAGCGTATGCCACAATCTGTCGGCCATTGGACAGGCCATTTGCGTTTATATGCCTGTTTTTGCATACAGCGTGTTCCCCAAACTACCGGGCTTCGAATAGAATATCAGCCTTCTTATATCAGTCCTTTATGCTCAGCTTATGTCGTAAGTAACTGCGCTGTAAGGTTTGATATGGGTTTCATGCTTGTAACACTGGGCGAAAAACAAAATACTTATAGAATATTTCTTAAGACTACACAGTAAAGATAATAGGATAGTAAGCATACAAGCATATCTGTGATGAGGTTAAGTGCATGTCACATCAGTTTTACTTAACGCAAATGCGACATCTGTACGTAAGTAATAAGTTCTTTACAAAAATCAAACAATGTAAATCTAAGATAGGCCATGGGAAGACCTAGAGGCAGATGAGAGGTTGCTCTTGTGAAAGATTGTGTAGATTTGCTCCAGACACGTCACTGGAAGGTGGCAGCGAGGAAGGCAGAAGGTTGGATGAAGGGGATCGGGGAGGCCATTGCCCGAAAATGGGAAGAAGCGCTATAGATGAAGAGGCCCAAATGTGGGACTAGATATCTGTGCAAGCTGAAAATACTGTGTATGAATTTTTGGTTGGTATTTCTTTCTTGTGTTCCAGTTTGCTGTAGCTAATACGCAGCTTTCTATGCGCGCTGTAGGCCTAACTTGTACTAAACCGGGTCCCTCAGAACGCGGTCAGACCGAGTAAGTTGGCTCAAGTGACAACGCATCTGACTAGCATTTTAGAGGTGGTCGGTTCAAATCTGGACCGGGACACCAACATTTCTGACCGAGGTTTTTGTTGGTTTTCCTCAGTCTTGCTAGGTAAATTTCGGGATAGTACCTTCAGTTTGGATGCAGTCGCGTCTTTCCTCGAACTTCGAAATTCGTCCCAATTATTCGACGCTGTATAGTCATGAGGAACTGATGTTGTCGTAAAGCAAGCTACAAACCAACAAGCTGTGATTTTCGTCTTGGGCTACAGAATTAGGCCGCGAATCTGGCGCTGTGCCGAAACGATGTGGCCATGGAGTGTTTCAGGGTTAAAGGTAAGTGTGTCCCTGTGTTGAATTAAGCACTACTGCGTGAAGGCACACAACGGAGAGGAACTTCCACGCATTCCTAACCTCGACACTAGACGAAGGTTAGATCGACGCACTGGGCGTTTCACACCGGGTGGAACAGCCTCCGGTATGCATCGATTACCATTCTGGATGGGCCCCAGAGCCATTCTGGACGCTTTAGATAGAAATCTCTAGCTGTCGGGAGTCAAACCACCATTCCTTAATCTTCCCACCTCCTTGGCTTAGTAACTGTGAAGACCGACCCGTCGCTTAGTTGATAGCGGAAGAAGAAACGGTCGATGTTCAGGAAATACCCCTGTAATGTGGTCTGTCGTGGCAGGCGCCTCTCTGAAGCGTTTCTTTTCGGCACACCATGCGGTTTGTTGTGCCGATTAGCGGTTCTTGGAGGCCAGTCGATGTCCTTCCCTCAGGGTACGACACATGTGTTGCAAATTGAGCACAAATAAAGCATATAAGTATGTCTAGCTCCATGGTTGGGACCCAAACGCATCTCCCATTGTTTGATACGTACTGAAGCGTGTAGGAGAATGCAATGGTTGGTCGTGCAACGTCGGACAGGCGTCAGCTTTGACATAGCCTGTCGACTAACATACAAAGGTCTGCCAATCACTTTGTACTTTCTCGGCGCAAATGCTATTATAGGGTTGTCGGATCGGCTGTAACTGCTTCAATCCATATCCTTATAAGATCTCCAATATTTTTGGCTCTTCTTCCAGTATAGCTGTTACAGTTGATAGAATGTCATCGATAAGCCAAGAACTACCGTTTTCGCTCGATCAGGGTATCGTAAGCGAAAGACAGCCAGCCAGCGTGGCGACACCTCCAGCTGTATCACTCGCTTAAACATAATGCACTGATATGCCCTCGGATTTAACCCGCTCTTCTCTAGATTTAAATAAATGTTTTTATTCTTGACATGATGTTGATACGGGGGACTTCTTGACCCTGTATGTGCAGGCACTGTGATCCATCGAAACGTCGGGAACTATCCACGAAGCGACACAGCCAAAAACGTGCATGTTCTGACGTCACGCCGATGCTTTGTAGTTGCACTGACTGGTACATAAAGAAAATCGTGTTTACAAGGGAACTGTCAGAAAGTTGGTGTGTTTCTTGCACAGACACTCCAGTTTCTACTGAGCAGTTGATACTGTCAACCCACCTCCTGTATGAATCCCAGGATGTTTTTCAAAGTCTTCGTTTGTGCGTGGACAGGAAGTTCGTATTTCGTATGTCACGGGCGAAACCTTTGGCCACATCCTGGACCATCACGCTTTGCAGCATAAAGAAGAGCTTTGTTAAATAATAAATAAACGAAACTACAGGAGGGGAAGGGGGCACGCGATGGCGCAGTTGGTTGAGGCACTGCGCTAAGAACCGGAAGGTCGCGGGTTCGATTTCCGGTGGTGTTAATGGAATTTTTCATTGACATAATCCTTCTGGCGGCACTATAGCCCTGGGGTTGACTCAGCCCCTAACAGAACTGAGTACCAGGAATATTACCTGGGGGGTAAAGGCGGCTTGTTCGTAGGTCTGACAACCTTATTATCGCCTTCATGTGCCGATTGTCTTGAAATCCGGGAGCCTCAACCTCCTGGAAGCCTCAGGCCCTGCCTAGGCCTATAATGGGATTGCTGTACCTCTACAGGAGGGGAAGCGTATGGTGATTTTTCGAAACGTCGGAAAATATTCGCCCAAGGACACAGGCTCAAATACCAGAATATTTGAATCTGCAGTAACACCACTCTGAGAATATCAAATCTGACAGTGCACCGTCATGTTTAAAATATAATAAAACTCTCTGATAGTGGATTCTTCAGATGAAAAGGCTAACTTCTGTCCAGTCAGATCGGTGGAATTTTACTGTAGCCTACTATTCATCTCCAACAAGCACCATACACATACTGCAGTCGGTGGCCATGGCGCCTCTCATAGCCTATAATTTCACATTTTACCGTTACCTACAATGATGCAACTATGCGAATTGCTCGCCCATAAGATCTGTTAACTGACGTGTACTCATTTAATTAAACGAAACATTAGCATAAAGTAATGAAGTGATTTGCAGCCTGTGTCTAGGAGGTCATTAAAGGAACAGAGTAAATGACAGAGTAACCTAATCCACTCTTTTGCCTACTTATGGGCCAGAGTGGTGTAACGGTTGATTTGTAGACTAGTGGTCTGGGGCACGCGGTTTGAAGCTCGTCTGGGTTACAAGTTATTCGGAAGTTCTCTTAGCTTTCCTGAGGGCAGAATGCCCGGGGTAGTAGGGCCTAACGTACCTTTACTTTGTTGTTATTCTTTTCTCTGTGCCTCTTTCCTGTTTTTTTTTTTCAGTTTTTTTGGCCCTCTTTTACGTCTTAAACTTTCACGGATTAAATCCTCTGGCCATAATTATCCTTACCTCTTGCGTAAGTCTCAGTTCTGTGCCCACTATTTCCTGCTTCCTTTCCTTTTCTCGAAACCCCTCTTTTTTCTAAAGTTCTTTCCAGCCTTAATATATTTTTTAAATTTCATTCGTGGTTTACTTTTATGTTCGTACCGTGCATATTGAATAATAAATGTTTATTATATACCAACATATGCGCAAATAAGTGGTGTAAATTTATATTAAAATTACACCGACATATTTCGGTGTTAATACACCATCTTCAGGGAGTTTACAATTTGTGTTATTGATATTGATATATTTGTTAACTGCAATTGGGTGGCAGTAGTACAGTACACATTTACACACAAACAATACATAGAACAACAAATTAACAACTTTGGTTGGAAGGCTTTCTGGGATGCGAACCCAGATTGGTCAGACTAAAATTAACGTTGAACTAACCGCGTAAAAATCATCGCCTAATTGGGAAGAGTGCGGGCCGTGCCCCGTCTAAAGTTATGAATTATTAAAATAATAAAATACAATATAGTATCTGATGTTTATTGGACCGTGCATCTTTATGTTAACTGAATAATAAAAAAAACCCAACTAGATGACACTTATTATTTTATTGTACTTCTTATAGGCTCAACATGTTTCGGGCACTATTATGCCCATCATCAGGAGCTCGCGACTATGATGTTGATTACCACATTGATCGTTTCGTTCTTGGTTTGCTGTATGTTGGAGGTTAGGTGCGGTTAGGCTGGAGTGGTGTCCGGGCTGCAAGCTAAAGCAGTACTTGTAGTGCTTGAGCCTGCAGCCCGGACACTATTCCACCCTAACTGCACCTAACCTCCAACATAGAGCAAACCAAAAACGAAACGACCAATGTGGTAATCAACATCATAGTCGCGAGCTCCTGATGATGGGCATAGTAGTGCCCGAAACATGTTGAGCTTATAAGAAGTACAATAAAATAACAAGTGGCATCTAGTTGGTTTTTTTATTCTTCAGTTTACAATATAGTAATATGTCGTTGTGATAAAATCTTGGTAAATGTGGCTGCATATGTAATTATGCAATGAATAATATCAAATATAATAAAAATATAAATGTAAGGAAAATGATGGGTAAGTCCATCAAATTAATCGATATAATTCATCATTTTCCTTATGGTGTGTTAACACCGAAACATGTCGGAGTAATTTAAATATAAATTTACATCACTTATGTGTGCACATGTTGGTATATAATAAACATTAATTCATTGTATTTCCTATTTCGTTTTACTACTTCATTTTGCTTTATTTTCAGAACTTTAGAACCAACGACTAATGGCGATGTATTACAACCTTTAAAGCATAAAGAAACAAACGCACGTCCATTACTCGGACAGGCGACCGTGCCAGTCGGATCGAATCGCTCTGCACGAGAACTCGGTAACTGCATGTTCAGGCGTCAATATGTACTGCTATAACAGTCACCAAATAGTAATTTCACTGCTTGTTCAAGTGACGGAGAAGCATGTACAGATTTCTTCTGCGTATGAAGCATGAAGTTCATGTAAATAATTACTAAAATGTTCGTTCTTGCCTCACAGAAAACATATACATCTTCGATACAAAGACCAGCTCAATATATATGTAGTGTAAAATTATAAAATTATGTAGTCATGCACAACTCACAGTTTATTAGAAGTATTAGTTGTATTTCTAGCTACGTGTTTCGGCTCGTATACAGAGCCATCTTCAGACTAGTCTTTAGAGTGGTTTGTAGGTGCCACCTGGTTGATGCTGAGTAAGGAAATAATCGCCGTTTACAGTAAAGATCATACGAAACACGCAAGCCAAGCTGACGCTTTTAGCAAAGTGCAGATTTTAGAGCTTGAGAAAAACTTTCCCACATTCAGACGTACAACTGAAGATAAGAAATATACACCGGCCGTCCCCCCCCCCCCCCCCACTTTTTCACCCCCCCCTTTTTTTTTTTTTCCCCCTTT
>Ga0131853_10014767_pt1 | contig 14299 bp, 8 predicted proteins | sample TergutLab28metaG_FD_92764 | JGI IMG/M metagenome (GOLD analysis project Ga0131853, IMG submission 92764) | Labiotermes labralis P1 segment gut microbial communities from Petit-Saut dam, French Guiana - Lab288 P1 (version 2) (version 2) | ecosystem: Host-associated > Arthropoda: Insects >... | reverse complement strand
GCATCATCAGGCCACTGTACAAGAACATGACTGCATGCAGAATCTAAGTTACACCAACGGGGATGCTCCATAAAAAGACTATTTGTGCTAATCTAGCGCTTAACCACCGATACACGAACCTAATAACAAAACGACACAAATGAAATGTAGACCCGCTTAGTTTCTGCATGCGTCATGTTTTTGTACAGAGTGGCCTGATAATGACCGATGACGAGGTCGAAACTAGCTGACAGATAATAAACACTGGCAAAAGAGTGAGTTGTGTGTGACTGAAAACACTGATATATGTATGATCACATCGGTTGTATTATTTGATACATCGGTCTTCAAATTTCATTGTCTTCGGGTTACTTTGTTTCTGAGATTAGACGTTCTTAGGGCAATGACTATGAAAAAAACCGCCTCCTGTGACATGGCATCGTGTAGTCTGGTAGACGTCTACCGTCGTTTCAGAGAAACCTATTTTCTGCGTGATTAAGTTAGGTTAGAATATCCTAGGGCATATTATTCATCTATCCTAGTTATAAAAGTTAAAAGGTAAAGGGCACCCTTGTACACGCTCCGAGGTTCTGTACAGGATGGACGGCCCGTAGGGGGAGTAGAGGTATAACTCTACTCTTTCTTGATCACGGTCCTAGAAGGGTGTGAGTGGTCAGAGTCACGCCCCGGCCGCTCTTTACCCCTAGGAAAGACCCGGTACCCATTGTACAGGAGGCTGGGTGGGCCCTAGGGCCGGTCTGGACAGGTGCGGAAAATCTCGTCCCCACCGGGATTCGATCCCCAGACCGTCCAGCCCGTAGCCAGTCGCTATACTGACTACAATACCCGGCCCACTATCCTGGGTATGGAACCAGAAAACTCCTGTGAAGCAAAGAATAAGGCAGTTGAATTATCGTGGAAAATGCCTCAACATTTTTAAAATTTATTTCACAAAATGCGCGGCAAATGCTACGGACATTTCGACATTTAGTGAAATATATATTTCTAATATAAGTTTCTGTTTCGGTCTGATCAATCTCCCAGGGAGGTCCTACCAACTTTAGTGTGTCTGACTGTGATCGTAAATTCTCCATAATGAGGAGGCCCTGGCCCACTAGGGGCTGTTCGGCCATGGGGAAACTGTAAGGTTAATGATACGTAACAAATATTCAGTGCAAACACAACTATTTATTTCTCAAGGTAAAACTAAGCCTTGTAGAGGTTTTAGAAGCGCGAAATTATAAAGAAATGTAACAATTTGAATTTAAGTAGTAGTAAAAGCATCGCAAGGTGCAAAAAGACGCAATGGATTTGTTTTTGTTATTGTTGTTGTCGTCGTCGTGTTTGAATTTCAGTTAAATTTCGTTCCCAGGACTTCCTTATATTCTTATAAACAAATTTACAATATTATAATGAAATTGCTTAACATGTAACACAAGTAACGTAATTTCAATATGTATGATACTTTACTCCAGGCTGCAAAAATTACTTGAAAATTAGAACTGCGATCACACAGTGACAAGAATAGCAGCGTTAAGTGTGACTTTGTCAAATGAATGTCACAGCGTACGAACACAAACACAGAGATAAGAAGCCATGCTGCTAAAGAAACCTTGAAATGTGCAGTGAAAGTGTGGGAGAAGCGAGGACTGGAAAGAGAACAAATCAGAGTCCTCCATTTCTCACAGGTACACATGTATTGCAAAACCAGAACATCAAAAAAGCACAGATATGGGAACGATACTGAACGTTTAAAATGTATTCCATTAGTTGCACTGAGAACACCAAACATTTACCTGCAGGCTTTAAGTAGGTGAAATACTAATGGGATTAAAAAGCCGTAACTGAAATAACGCATATGTGAGTTTGAAAATGTTGATGGACCTGAGGGATTTAGGAATATAAAATTAAATATAATCCTCATGGTGATGATGATAATGATTATGAGGAGGAGGATTGTGACATTAATGTAACACCAGTCGCTGAAGTTACTGTAAAGTGAACCCTTGTACAGGCGCTGAGGCTCTTTACAGGCCGTACGGTCCATAGGGGGAGTAGATGTATAGCTCTACTCTTTCTTGACCACGGCACTAAAAGGGGTGAGAGGTCAGCGTCACGCCTCGGCCGCTCTTTACCCCTGGGATAGACCCGGTACCCATTGTACAGGAGGCTGGGTGGGCCCCAGGGCCTCGGACCGCCCAGGCCGTAGCCAGTCGCTACACAGACTAAGCTACCCGACCCACGGAAGCTACTGGACTGCTTCAAAATAGGAGTGAAAATATTTTGTGTAATTATTCTCCTGGTGGGCCACATTCTTCCTTTCGACTCAGTTTTGACATTTTCGGTTTTTATAAGCTAGTACTTTCTTGTGTCTGTATCACGGAGCGGTTTGTACTAAACAGGTTTTGGAAACATAAAAGATTTTCCAGTAATATTTCACCAAAACATGTTTTTTTTATTTTAATGTTTTGTTCACTTCAGGAATGTTTAAGTCCCTGGACTCTGTCTTTATCAAAATATGTGGAACTGAGATGCTATCAAGACAGTCGGTATACAAAGAACGTGACATTCAGGCGCCGTCGTGTAACCAGTGTGGCAGTGAAAAAGCAATACTTACTCCTGTGTGTGTTTGTAGCCTAATACATCCAGCGTGCAATGCGCATGAGCCGTATTGTCTTAAATGGCCTGTCCGGCTGTACCATAATTCTCTACATTATCTCATAAACAGCACAAATCTCGGAAAAAATGTTATTTAGCATAAAACGTGTTTTGATTTTCTCTACAACTTTTTTCAGAAACATTTCACTTTCTACGAAGAACTGAGTGAGATATGGCCATAGACATATAAGGGCCTTCATGCAAATAACCGTTATTTTTGTCAAATTTGGAATAACGTTGAATTTCCTCAACAACTTTTCTAAAAATACTGAAATTTCGAATTTCATGAAAATCCGTCCAGTAGGAGCCAAGTTGTTTCATGCGGACGGACAGACAGACAGACATGACGAAGTTGATAGTGTTTTTTTCGCAATTATACGAAAGCGCCCAAAAATTATTGCATTTTGAAAGACATTTCTAACTAATGGCACGGTAATGACACCCAAGAGTCTTGACTTCACGATTCGTTTAGATCTAATGATGTTTCTATTTATTATGCTTCCAGGGATTGTGTGTCATTTCCCCTTAAAGGTTAGATTACGGTGGGCCATTCCTGCACCTCTTCCACAAGTTCCTCCATTCAGCTGCAGTCTCTGACTTGTTAGTCACGTCTGTGACCTGAATATCTCTAACATACAATTACTGTCCCATGCCCGTTTCCGTTCAGCTACAGTAACAGAACCAAATGTAATTGTATTTATTTCCCATCCGGGGCTGGGAGGACAGCCATTGTTTTATGAAATTTCGAATCCTATTGGAGAGCCAATTAAATTTCCTTTCGTCCTTCTGTTAGGCTGGGATAATCAGTCGGTATTGCAGCGCGGCTACTACCTGCACGACAGAGTGCTCTTTCGATGTCGGGCAGGCAAAAGAAATTATAACTTTCTCCAGACTGAAGACAACTTCTGAGGGCCAGGGAGTGTCGGGAAATGGTTGCAGGAGGTAAGGTGGTACTTACACCAGGTGCTGGCATTAAGAATGTGTGCAGTGACACTTCCGGTCCTCCATATGCCTTCATGACGTGGTTTTTCATTAAGCATAGAGACAACATTATAACTATTTTCCGTACCTTACAGTCCGTCCGCTTTTGCACTCTAAACAACTAGAAAATCAGTGAAAAGATTTTTATTAAATATGATATTTGGGAGTTGTAACACGATATATTTTATTTATTGAGGCCAAAAATATTTCGAACACGATGAAACGTTTTCAATCGCACGTCGGATGTCCACAATTCTGACAGTTTTTTAAACTAACGGCTATCCGTCGCGCACATTTCCTAAACTGTTTGGCAAACAATAAACAGTGATCTTCTGAATATAACTTAATGTTGTCAAATATCAAGAATGGTTTTTCCATACACACCCCGAAGATTATCGATTGTCAACAATGGTTACCCCAGTAAGCCTGCAGATTTTAGACCATCAACAATGGTTTTCCAAACAATGCCTCAGAATACGCAAGGGTGTCATTCTCAACAATGAGGAAACTAAACTTCCTACTGCCTCAACTTATAAGCAATAGAGTTCAAATAATATTTATCTTAGTAATTAACCAACTTGATGCACAAAATGTTTTTTACAATAAGTTTATTTCATGCCTCTACATGTTTCGAGCATTATGTGCTAATCATCAGGAGGTCAGAATTGTATTATACAACCTCTGGTATCTTCACACTGAAACAAATGAGTGGTATAAAATTACTAAATTACATTCTACAAATATAAGCACATAGTAGCAAAATTTATGTGTGAATTTTTTGGGTGTGATTATTGTGTATTACTTACTGTAAACATGTTATGTCGTGTAGAGATTATGTTTATCCAGTTATTAAACTTATTAGAAAGGTACTACATCTATTTACATTTATGTTTGCTGAGTCTATCTAGTCATAAAATCGTATAAATTGCTGATTAGTTGTTGTATCTATAAAGTTAAGTTTGTCCGGTTGTTAACTGTGTTGAGAAAAGGACGACTCTGCTGGCCGTGTTGTCTGCTGTCGCTCTGTTCCTGTTATCGTGGTTACGAATCCCGCTGCGGGCGTGAATGTTCTTGTCTTGTGTTTATTCCGTGTTGTGAAGGTAGCGACCTCTGCGACAGGCTGATCTCTTGTTCAGAGGCAGTCCTACCGGGTGTGTGTGCTTGTGTCTAATTGTGTGTGATACAGAAACCTCAACAATGGGGCAACCTTTGCCCGAGCATGGTTGTTGCGCAACAGAAAATGTCTGAGCCAAGTTTTTCGATATTTTATTAGAAATCCGGACATATGGGAAAAATTTCTTGTTTTTGTTTTATATTTAGTGTGATTTTATCCCTGATATTTCCTATATATAATGTATCAATACATTTCGTAATTACAGTCGTTAAAGTCCTCTGTTCTATGCTATACGCGAAATGCCACGAAAATGCAGTATTTCCGAAAATAAAATTCCAACCAAGCAGCAGAACGACCACGATAGAGTTGTCAGATTAGACCAACAGTTCCCAATGTGCTAAATGTTCCTTTTTTATTTTGATACTTTGCCAGTAGCTCAGCGTTTCAAGCACTAAAACGCTACATCAAAATATTCTCATCACCCCGAGATTATACACTGAACTTTTTTCCACGTACAGCAGATTCGTCCCTACAAAAGCTAATAGATAAACACATTAACGAGGTGCGGAGCTAATGAAGACGAGTTTATCTTCATGCAAATTGCTTTAATCATGGGGAACGTTGATGACAGTAGCGTCTGCATTTCTGTTTTTGAAAATAATTCAGCAAATTTTGCTTTGTCCTCCGGCTCGAGGGGTTAATCTGCGCAGCAGTTTGTTGAGGCACTGCGGTACAGGCAGGAAAGTCGCGGGTTTTTGCCCGATAGGATCATTGAGATTTTACATTCAATTGACCCTGGGGTCGACTCAGCCTATAGCAGAAATGAATACCAGATATATCTTCGGGGGTTCAGTGCGTAGGGCTGTTAACCTTGCCAATTTCATGTGTCAATTATTTAGATATTGTGGGAGTCTTAGCCTCCTGGAACACTACGGTCCTGTCCATGCCTGTAGGCTTCACCTTCTTTTCCTTTTACCTAACGTCTCGAAAAAGTATTTTCGTTGTTACACCGTGCATGTTGTCGAAATACTCAATTATTATACCAACTACTGCACATATATAAAATTTATAAAATTTACACATTAAAACATTAAAACGCTCCGACATGTTTCGGTCTTAGGGCCATCATCAGGGAGTTATATCTTACTTGCTAAAGTCACACTAGAAATAGTCGCAGATTAATTTCGCTGTACCAGTTGGATATTGTGGCGGCATGTCGTGTTGTGTAATGTTATGTTGCAAAGAGTGCCCTGCTACGGATGTGCATTCAGTGCTTCGTTGCGTGATATTGAGTCTCGAAAAAGGTTGAATTGCGGTTCAGATGGAGAAGAGTGCAATTAGTTTACATAGCGCGGTGGTGGAAAGGAAGTAGCAAAGTTTCGACACTGTTTTACAGAAAACGTCAAATTGAGTAGACTTTTATAAATCATTGAGCTTCCCATCACTACACATGAATTCTCAAATACTTTTACCCCAGAAAGTACACAACCTACGAGCAAGTGCTGCATCAATAAATAATTTAGTAACAAGGAATTTGGAAAAATTAAAGGTGTCAAGAATTTCATGTATGTCCGTTAGGATCTCATGTGTTAGCGGGCCGCAGCGGGAGGAGTGGTATTTCGGGTTCTGGATTGGGCGTGGAGATAAAATTGTTGGTTGTTGAACTGTCGTGTTTTAAAATGTAAAAAAGTTTCCAGACTAAGCAAAGGAAAAGGAGAGCGAAATTATAATTTTGGTTGTAATGGTTCTTTGAGATAAAAAGTTTGATGTTCAACCAATCGGATTTTAGTCCGTTTTTAGGCGCTTTCGAAAAATTGCGGGAAGCAACTATTAGTTTCTTCATGTCAGTACGTCCTCATGGAACAACTCGGCCCGCACGGAACAGATTTTTATGCAATTTTATATTTGATTATTTTTCGAAAATCTGTCGAGAAATTTCAAGTTTCATTAATAATCTGCCTATAATAATGGGTGCTTTATATGAATACCACTACACATTTTTTGACCATATGTGACTTGGTTCTTTTTAGAATGAGAAACGTTTCAGAGACACTTTGTAGAGAAAATTAAAACACAGTTTATGTTCAATAACTTTTTTTTTTTCGAAAATCGTGCCGTTTATGAGATAAGGTGGAAAAATACTGAACCGCCAGACAGGCCACAGATGACTATATAATAAGGTCCAGGCGCTTTGCATGCTGCATAACTGAAGCTACAAACACACACTCAGAATATGTAATACTTATTGCTTTCCTCGGCAACATTGGTTACACGAACGCGCCTCACTCCTATGTAACACGCATATCGCCAGCCTTGCAATGTTCTGTCCAATTTACTACAAAAATATTAATTATACTTATATATCGAGGGAAATATTTCTGTTGTTTGGGAATTTCTGTTGAGCAATTATGAGTGACATTATTTCTGTTTTTATAACCAAGAACTTCTATTTAAACATTTTTTTAACGACGACTTCAGTTGCTGAGTTCATTCATCGTCAGTGACGAATTACTTGAGTATGAAACATAAATTTAACATTACGGGTAAGGGAATTCCGAAGTACTTGGATAAGAATCTCTCCCACTGTCCCTTGTCAGTCACAAATCAGGACTAGCTTGCTCATGAACCGGCGTCTCCACAGTGACAGAACGACGAATAACCGCCTGAGTCATGGCACGGTGTTACTAAGAAAACGGATATAACACACTTTCCATGTTTCTGGACTGATTTTGGTTAAATTGTGTATATGAAGTCTTCAGACAATGACGCTGAAGAAATGTGATTTTCGCGGAAAACATCGCAGTAGGAACCATACTTGACCAAAGGCCGTGAAAGATCTACACGCGCGATGTCCTGTATTTCTAGATCGATTTGGATGAAATGCGTAATTACAGATTTGTACGTACGCTGTTAAACAGTCGTGAGGTTTGTAAAAATCGGGTTATTAAAAATCGCACTCTACCTTGAGGGCATTGATGCTTTTTATCCTTAATTTTCCCATTTTAAATTAGGTAAACACTTGCTGCTCCTAATGATAACGACGCGAAGCACTTAAAATAATTCGATAATATAAGGTACGAAATGTTCACATAACGTAACGCTGAGGCGGGTTGGATCTCTCCGTCCTGGGGGCTTCTCAGGTGGTTGTATCGTTTAATGAACTGGCGTACTCTTTCTGTTGCTCTGTACATATATGATAGAAAGTTAGTAGCTTTAAGGATATGCAGTTACATTTCTTTGCATATTTCACTGTTTATGTGTATATATTGACTTTGTTTTTTTTTTAATATGTCGGTGACGTTTCACTTCAACGTTTTATCCCATAGATTTTATATTTATTTTTGCATTTTCTGCTGCTTATAAACAATATTTTGTACACACATTTTGGTACACGTATAGGCCGTCAAAATACCGAATTTCGTACACACAGATTTAACCAATAAACCGTGAATAAAAAGTCATGCGTTTACTCTTAATCTTAAGGTGTGTCATCCCCGTTATGTTAGGTCAATAACACAAAGCCGTATTGTGTATATATCTATATATACATAGTCATGAACACAACAATATTACAATTAGTAGCGATATATAATATACAACTACATATTTCGACCCTGTATGTAGGCCATCATCAGGTTGTCCAAAGAACTTATTAAGTGACTGTACAGTATGTGTGGTAATTTTGGAGGGGGGACAAGATCTCGTCTTACATCATAAATCGTGGGATTAGAAAATGTTGAAATAAACATGTTGATGTAACCCCTTAACATGCTTATTTCAACTTTTACTAACCCCACGATTTATGATGTAAAACGAGATCTCGTCCCCCCTCCAAAATTACCACACACACTGTATAGTCACTTAACAAGTTCTTTGGACAACCTGATGATGGCCTACATACAGATCCGAAACATGTAGTTGTATATTATATATCGCTACTAATTACAATATTGTTGTGTTCATGACTATATGTATATATAGATATATACACATTAGAGCTTTGTATCGCGCGTTTACATTTTGCTTAATTATACATTGCGTAAAGGACAAGAAAAAGGAGATAACTGAGTAGGAACGGGAAGTTACCACGGTCTGCATCATCTATTGTGTCACGTCACAATAAATTTCAGTGTACGGTAAGTAGGGCCATATTATTATCCGATTTTAATCAACTATACTGAAATCCGTATTAAATATTATGACAGTGCACCTTGCCTTAATCATCCGACATGCAAAATGTTTCTTAACTTCGAAGATTTGTTCGCTCAAAAGCCAATAAATGCATATTAAATATTTTTGTCTTAATTACCCGGCACTCAAATTGGATCTTCTTTGCACCATATTGTGTGAACTGGTTCATGGCCGGCTTAGCTCTGCTGTTTCTCATAAATGACACATTTTTTTCGGAAAGAAAACTGTTTGACTTGTAGTTTTTCCCTCGATTTTCTCTGCAACTCTCGTCTGCAACTTTTTTTTTTATTTCGGCAAGGATCCAGCGCATCATCATCATAAACATTCTTAGACGTCCATGTTAAAGGTCTCAAATTTTCTTACCTTTTCACCGAATTTCACTTCTCTCGATAAATCTTAATAAAAGTTTCCAATATGAAATTTCACGAAAAGCCATCCAGTGATAGCCGAGTTATCCTATGCGGACCGACAGGCATGACGAATCCAGTAGTCGCTTTTTGCAACTTTCTCTTCTAACACTGTCAGTAAGACAGATCAGATATTCGGTCCCAATGAAAAAAGTATTTGCTAGGCTGTCTGAAGATCTTCGTCATCCGAAAGCTTACGCTGTACTTGGAACTTCGCAAGAAAGTCACTTCTGTTCCAAGTCTATCCCCTATTACATCTTCATCATGATTCTGAGCAACCAAGCGATCCTGGCCAGTGTGTGCCGCACAGTCTTCCTTGTAGCAGCTGTCTGTCCTGACGGGTAAACGAATTTCGAGCGAACAACTCTGAACACAATTTTGCAAGTATTTTCCGTAGAGCATAGAGACTTCTATGCCGTAGCTGTTGAAATGGATTAGCTCAAAGAGACGTCACTGTAACAGCCTCAAGTCTTTTTCACAAATCTTTCTTATATATATATATATATATATATAAATATTTGCGAAATTTCCTAGTAGAATAAACTGTTGTGTTCCTTGTATTGTCTTCAGGAACTAATTGCATTAAAATTAGCAAATAATAAAAGAACCGCAGCTTTAATATAATAATAACAATAATAATAACATAGCCTGGCTATCTCAGTGCGCATAATGGTTAGTTCTTAGGTTGGACAATCCAGGGTTCAAACTCCCGCAGAAGCAAGAGAACTTCCGAGAAAAATGTAAAGCCTCTGTCCACTCCAGTAAGGTACTTTGGCGCTAGGTGGCAGTGAGTGGTTAACTTCACGCTCTGTCAGTTTTATCTCCAGGAAAGAACAACTTACTTATTGGACACAAGGGTGGGTGGGTCCCAGAGGCGATGTGGAAGTTTTGAAGAAGAATAAATCTCTTTTCTCTGCCGGGATTCCAATCCAGAATCGCCCAGACCTCAAAGTACTGACTCTACCGACTGACCTATCGTGACTCCGAAGTGAATTTGTATTCTACAGTGAATATCCATACCTGATCAGGGTGACACCTATCCTCCTGTGCAGTGGGCACAGAACACTCTTCTACCGTCATTACAGCGGGGCGGAAGGGGGGGGGGAGGGCGTGACAGTGAACACTTACCTTCATCAAGAGCCAAGTGTAAGAATGAGTGGAGTTAAATTTCCATTACACCTCTGCGCCATTACGTCGTGAATAATAATGATAATGATTGTCATCTTCATATTAGTTATTATAATATAAGAATTTTTGAAGTCTAAGACATAGATCCTTTACGTTTTTTACGGTCAGTATATAAAATTGTGTTTAATTGAAAGAGGGGATGTGGATGTGGATGACAAAGCTTAAAAAGCAGGGAATTAAACTAGAAGGCAGTAGAGTGCCATGGGATGACACGTGATGACACGTCAGCTGTATCTTGTCGATATTTGAACACAAATTTGTCTGTACACTTTATTGCGTCTGACCCACGAGAATTGTAGTTAGGTGATATTGTCGACAGGCAGACTGACTGTCACATTCGTGTCTCTTTTGTTGGAGATAATGGCTTCAGAATATTATCTTTAAAGCTGGTAGCTTTGCCAGGAATTGAACAATACGATAATTTCTTTTAGTAAGTACATTTCTTTATTTCTCCTTAGTGTTTATTCCGGATAGCGCATTTGGTATAGTGACTCTCCGAAACGCCGAGGAAATTTGGTTAGATTCCATGCAAGTGCGAGAGGTTATTCTGTTCCGCCCATTGTCCAGACCGCCCCTGGAACGGCCGTGTCTTCCTATTTGTTTGGTACCTGAAGATCTTTCTTGTGAGGGGGGGGGGGGGGGGGGAAGCGGTCGGGACGTGAAGCTATTCACCGTCTCGTGTCGAGCTTCAGGATGAATACAGCTATACCTCCACTTGCCCAAACGTCCTTATAAATTTACAGGGAAAACTTTACTTTTACTTTAATTTTATTATGCTATTAACTTTATTAATTAATTTGCAATTATCATTTTTCGTATGGCGCGTTTGATTGAGACACTGCTAGAAGGTCATGGTTTCGATTCCTGATGGTATCATTGAAATTTTTCATTGACGTAATCCTTCCAGTCGCACTAGGACCCTAAGTTCTACTCGCTTTTACAGGAAGTGAGTACCAGGATTATTACCTGGCAAGTAAAAGTGGCCTGTGCGTAGGGCTGACAAACTTATCACTTCACGTGCCGACGGTCTTGAAATCTGGCAGCCTTAGCCTCCTGGCCCCCTAAGGGCCTCTCGAGGCCTGTAAAGGGATAGTTTTACCTTTCCGTATTTCATATATGCAATGTAGGAATTTTCTGTTCTGTCCGACTCGAAGCAGATCAATTAATTGTAAGTGTTGCATGCTGTGCTCCTATTTACCAATCAGTGTACCTATAGGTCACACAAAAGTCATATGGTGACTTGTAGAGGGAGGGGGTGCGGTTTCGCCTGACCTCTGTAGCTTATGTCACACTTTCCCACCCGGAACTAACTTTGGTCAGCCCCATACGATTCGATCTGGCGAATTTCGACTACACTCACTAAATTATTATTTTGGTTCATTTATCGACACCCTCAGTACCTCACATCTCCACCCGCGCATCCTCGAATGATGTACAGTGAATTGCAAGGGATTTCAAAGGAATAAATTGTGACGAAAGCGAGTAATATCCTGTCTTTTACCCGCAGGGAGTGAAAATTAAAATGAGCCTCATTCTGGGTAGCTTGTCTGCAGGCCAAGAACTGAAATGGCTACGTCCGTAACACAACTCTAGAAAGCTGTCTAGACACAAGGCGCTAGATAATGTTCATTGATGTCTCAAAGTGACAAGCTCTAACAAAGCGTCTTTTGATTGTAGCAAACCTCCAGATACATCCATTATGTCGTCTCTCGAAGTGATATGAACTTTCGTTTAAAATGCAACAAAACTAAAATTAAGATGAAGTATGTTATACAATTTTTACGTCACTCTTCGGGTGGTTTTCGTTTATTGTAAACCCACCAGAACCTGTTTATGTTCAAAAGAACAAAAACGTCATATTCAAAACTGTAAATGAGAGTAATGACAGTATGATATCTGAAATTTTTATCCTGAAATTATCATTCGTTTAATTTGAGTTATTCATTTTAAAAGCAAATAAATTGACTTACAATATACTCCATATTACAGTCCTTTTTTGATAGCAGCCATCCCGTTGTGTTTTATTAATAACTAAAATATCGTTCGGTCAAAACAAAACAATATCTTTAATAATGTAACGTTGTTACACGTTTCGGTTAGAAGTAACCATCATCAGGCAGACATTTCAGTACATGGACATGACATGTTCAGTGCCACAGTATGCGATCCATATTGTTTACATTTGCTGTGTGTTTTGACGGAACAATATTTTAGTTATTCCAGTATTTTATTACACCTACATGTTTCGACATATAATTTTGCTATCATCAGAGAGTTCACACATCAACTTAACTTTCGCTAAAAAATAGTATATTACAGCAGTAATACTCATTATACTAGCATTTCGCAGCTTCATTGAAAGTACCAGGCTACTGACATACATAAACATGTTATCATTATTAGAGGAAGAGATTTTAGCCACATTTTCAAAGTTTTATTCTTTAATGTAACTGAAAAACGCAGCACTGTACAATATTATTGTAATTTATCATAATTATAACTTTTTTATGTATATCAACCACCTGGAACTCTGAGTCACGCTGCGAAATTCTACCTGGAATGAGTGTAACTGCTGTAATCTATCATATTTTAGCAAGCTTTACGTTGGTGGGTGATCTCCCTGAAGATGGCAAAGTTATATGTCGAAGCGTGTAGGAGTAACGAACGAAAGTAATGCTGTGTATATCATAAGTGAGTGTGGTTGATTTTGAAGTTCTCCTGTCTCTGTATTTTGGAAAGTAGGCACGAATCAAACCAGTACCCTTAATTTTAACCTAAAGTCACCCTATATGTGCTGTTAACCATTTAATTCCTAGTGGTTACTATATATACCAGTAGGCTTAAGATTCATACGTTTTGCGTTCTTCCATCAGGTTTCACTTATGTGTTTTGCACGGATCTCAGAACAAATAACGAATACTTTCCCTGTACAGCATTAAGTTGTGGTATTTTTATAACCGAGAAGGATTTCGTTTACCGCGGGGTGCGAGCTGGAACTTTAAGTTTAAGTACTTTAATATTTTCGTCTTTAAAGGATTAACTCCAATATTTGCTGGGAAACGAAACATACCCGCATATCTCCAATTGGATACATTCGTTGTTACAATTAAACATTCGATAATAAGTGTCTGAAGAAATTCGTTCAGTTTATTTTAGTTTCAGTTATATTGTTTGTGAATCAGTATGTTAAAGTAGGTTTGCCAAGATTGTGAAGACCGCAAGATAGGCGTTCCTGACCAACTACTGAATCCTGATCCGTTGAATTAGCGGTTAGGAAATAGGAGCTGAGTAACCCTATCCCTCATACAGACTAGCCTATTAGTGTCTGCACTCTCTAGCACGACTCGAGGTACGTTGCTTTCATACTTTGTACGACATCTCATGTCTCCTGTCCTATTCAAAGCATTGTAAAACCCTAATTGAAACCACCATTTATATAATATCAAAGGAAAGGAAAGAAAGAGCCTGCATGTTAGTTAGGAGCAGCAGAAGAGATCCGGTGCCTTCATAGCACAAAATTTGTGTAGAGAAGTCTCCATTAACCAATAGTTTCTTTAAGATTCAAGTGTAGCTGAATGTTAATCCCGGTTGAATGGTGAATTAGTTTGGTGTTTATCATCTCGTTGAGTTTTAGATATCAAGAAAATTATTTAATAACTACTCAATTATTACACCAACTACTGCACATATATAAAATTTATAAAATTTACACATTAAAACATTAAAAACGCTCCGACATGTTTCGGTCCTAGGACCATCATCAGGGAGCCATATCGTCCTT
>Ga0131853_10014766_pt1 | contig 14299 bp, 8 predicted proteins | sample TergutLab28metaG_FD_92764 | JGI IMG/M metagenome (GOLD analysis project Ga0131853, IMG submission 92764) | Labiotermes labralis P1 segment gut microbial communities from Petit-Saut dam, French Guiana - Lab288 P1 (version 2) (version 2) | ecosystem: Host-associated > Arthropoda: Insects >... | reverse complement strand
TAACTGGGGGCTGGGGAGGGGTGTAACTACACCACCAATATTGTTTCTACCCAAGTTTGCTGGGCTACTGAATTGATGGGGCAAATAAAAAAAGTGGGGGAGAGTGGTGTATGTAAATTCAAAACTAGCTTAAACCCCTCTTTTCCCTTTTCTAAGTTAACACCTTCATAACTTAAAGTTCTTAATACCCATGGTTGTTTTTGCCCCCTCACCCTCCCCCCCCCCTCCACCACACCTTATGAGTGCAATTACACCTAGGCTTCTTCTATATTCATTCATGGCATCAGTAAATACTGCTTTGCCTTTACCTTTGTAACTGAACCAGCACATTATTCCTGGTTTTATTCTTTTTACCATAGATAAAGGAGTGAAAATTGCTAATTAACGAAAGGGTACTTTTGGGACCCCTAGTCAAATGCATCAACAATGAATAGAGTGGAACACAAGGAATTAGTGACATTGTGCTAAAAGGTCATGGGTGTGATACTGTTCTGAATGTACATGTCAAACTGAGGATAAATTGAGAACAAAGATGTGGACAGAGAAAGCTGTATGATGTGCTTCCTTTCCATTCCATTAATTTATTTTGCAAATATCCATTTAAAAGTACAACTTAAGGATGGTGAAGTAGTCATAATATCCTGATTTGTACTCACCAAATGCTATTTGGCACTAAAACAGGAGAATGAGACAGGTGTGTCATGCATAAGGGAGCACAGTAACATCAGGGTTTTCATGGGGAAAGCTGCAAGAAAGAGACATCTCAGAGGACCTGGGCATCAAGAAGGCATTCAGATGGACCCTAAAAGAAAAATGATGGGATGGTGTGGACTGGATTCACATGGCTCATGACAGGGACAAGTGGTGGGCAGTTGTGAGCAAGGTTATAAACTTTTGTTTTCCATAAAATGCAAGACTGCTCAACTAAATGAAGGGCTATTGGCATCTCAAGGATTCCACTCCAAGGAGATGCATGACTCCCAGCATTACAGTTCCAATCTTATAGCTAATAAATGCTCTCAGACATAGTGAAGTTAAAGCATTAGGGAACAATCAAAACACCTGAGAACAAAGTTTAAGAAGAAACTGTCTGGCAGACTCAGTTTCAGAATTTCAGTCACTCATTTGTTCATTTTATTTTGAATATTTTCAGGTTCATTTTATGATGCTGTCATTCTCCTGTATAGATTCATATTAACTTGATACTACAAAAATAACCCAATGAGGCTCATCAATAACTTGGAGGAGAAATGGACCTGGCACCTTCTACTGCTAGGCCAGTTTGTTCTATTTATCTTCTCATGCATTATCTCAAACACCTTTAAAAATATCTGATTTTACATATTGGATGTTAAAATGTGGTATATATCTCTCCCTCTGAGGTAAATTACATAGAATAAAGGAATGGGGAAGATATTTGGACATACAAGATATAAGGAACAAAGGATAAAAAAATGTGAGGAACTTAATGATTTATAACTTCAACCTCAGCATGATTGGTCAGAGAAGCAGAAAAGATATGAGCATAATATTAAAATGGATCTTGGAGAGAAATAGTGTGTGACAGTGTTGTCAATTCAGCTGGTTCAGAATATGGTGCAGTAGCATGCCTATGTGAATGTCATTTTGGGTCACATAAAAGTGGAGTATTTCTGGACCAAGAAAAATACTGTAACATTTAGTCAGTTGTTTTACAACTTGAAGGTACTTTCAAGATATGACTTATGATTTCCTTGCACACAAGTTTCCCTATTCAAGCATTGTTTTCATCCTCATTAAAACAAAACATGGTGACATTCACGTTTCCAAGTAAAGCATTATTTTCTAAGTGGCGGTCATTACATTTCAGAGATGTACACACTGGGAACAGAACCATCAAGATATCAAGATGGATATCACAAAAATACAATGGTTCCATAAAATGAGGAATTTTGAAGATGGGGGCAGGCCTCAAGCTGCTGTTTATTGCAATAAAGTTGCACTTCCATAACAGAAGGTTTTTTTTTTTTTAACTGGGACAACTAACACTATCACCTCATCCCCATCCCACCGAAAGGAAACCTGAAAGTCATGTCTTAAATCAGGTGGTAGAAGGAACACGGAAAGGTCAGAAGTTGATTTCATCCTCTAACATCACTTATGGCAGAACAAGGACCCCTAGCTATGTCTCAGACAATGGAACATAATGAAAGAGACTTTGTATCTCTAGGAATTTTTGAGTAATTTTAACTTCATTAACATTATTCCTTCTGTTTGTCAGTATCTGTATGTGTGAATGAAAACTATGGAATTAAATGGGACCACACTGCAAATACTCAGTTAAATGCCAGTTTTAATTTAACCAAAATATGTAGTAATTAACTGTACATTAGAAAAAAAAAATACTTCATGTTGCTCACAACTTCTTCCCCAGACTTGTTACTGAAACATATGTCTTTAATCATGACTGGCAGGTCTCAATCACATATGAGCAGTTAATCAAAATGAATTAATACAAATTCAAATCTAGTCTCTAGATCAGGCAGAATGTTAGTAAGCAAGGTGCCTGGGCCAACAGCATGTACATTACTGCTACATGGATGAGAATAATTATTACATGTTAGAAATAAAATCACAATGTTTCACTACAATTCTGAAAGATGAAAGAAATGTGTTAAAACACCCAAGCACATTATATGTCTTGCATTATATAGATGTGTTCTGTTTTAGACTTCTCATTTACTGGCAGACACATGTACTCTATATCAAACTATGAAGTCAGTCTTCTTTTAACTACAGGATAAAACATTTCTACTCTAAATGACTTAAACACAGAAAAGGAGAAATTTGTAATTTAACAGTACCAGCTAAAGGAGGCAGCTAGTAATAATTATAATGTGCAGCTACACTATGTCAATGACTAATCAAACTTGAAGGGACAGGGAGAATTCTTTGTACATAGTTCTAGCAGTTCTCTGCATTACTTAGCTGAATGAACATACCCCAAGGTCTTGCAGCACCTTGCACATTAGCTCCAGCAGTACATAATTCCTTGAAACATTATTAATAATCAGACTAAAACATACATACAGGTACTTTTCATTTTGAGTCACTATATGTTATAATGTATAACTTTTATCTCCAGATGGCACTGAAAATCACTTCACAATGGACTATTTCCTCAGTATTCAGATGCTAATCAATTTCATACTGAAAGTTAATAAATCATTGCTACATATGCATCAATTAGAGGTTTGGTGTAATTCATCTATCATTAGAACATTAATGTTATACAGTCTTTTGGCTGTGCTTTGTCTTAGGCAGTTAGTTGCCTGTTTCTCACCATGGAGGCTTAGGTTTAATCCTAGGCCAGATTATGTGGGATTTGTGGTGACCAAAGTGGCAAAGTGCCAGGTTTTTCTCCAAGTACTGCAGTTATCTTCTGTCAATATCAGGCCACCAGTGATCCACACTCATATTTCATTCATCAACCAATGATGCTATACAATCTCAGCAATTGACAGCATTAAATGAAGTATCCCTGGTTTTCTCTCTCTAATGGCTTTCTACTACTTACACAATATTAGAACTCTGTACATTCAGTATAATGCCCCATGTTAAATGTCTTTTCCCCTTATTCCACATTATTTACACCAATGTCTATTCTCTGCTGATGCCCTGAGTCCTTGTGCATGTCTAATGCCATTTGCAGTTACTAACAGCTTCAGCCTTCTTTCTTCTAGGTGTTAAGCAGTCTCTGTGGTCCTTATCCTTAGGTTGCTAGCGACAGCCCAGTTTGCAGTGTAAATGAACACAAGTTGATGTTGACCACTGCAGATGATCTACATTCTAATCATGGCTGTCATGACCAATACACTGAGGGAGACCCAGTAAGACTAGAGGAACTGCCATAACATCTATATGACAGAAGGCTAATGCAACAACAGGTGAGAGTATTATATCATCATAGAAGTAGAATAACAATAGTTATTGTAAATGATGTGAATTATAAAAAAGAAGACATTTAGCATGTGCTGTTTTAATAAATGTAGAAAACTTTTATGATGTTGAAGGAGAAGAAAGTCATCATAGTACTCATTTGGGTAAGTGTAAATGACATAAATAATTGAGATTCACACTATTACACACAGTCAGAAAATAAGTTTGCATGGTGTACAGTTCTGTAACTAACAAACCTGCAATGTTTATTATTCTATAGTGTATTATCTTACATGCGTCAACTACCATTAACCATCTTCAGGGAGATTATTAACACAAATAAAATTCTGAAGATATCTAATGATAGCCAAAACATTTAGGAGGATACACTGTGGAATAATACAAATTGAAGTGCTATTATTGTGCAATTAGTTGGAATAAAATATAAGTTAACATGTGTGTTGCACAGAATACATACACATAATATTAAGTTAATGAACCTGTGTTGACTGTGATCATATCAAGAAACTGTAACCCACCAATCATCAAGTTTTCAGCACTGAGGCGAGGTCTTGGTAGCCACATAATGATATATTAACAGGGAACTCAAAAGCTAAACCCACAATATGATAAATGCCCCAGTTGTGGCAGGGACTATGTGGGAAAAGTAGTGGGATGGCAGTACAGTTTAAATCTAAACTGTTCTTATTAGAGGTGAAAATAAAGAAACCAAAATATATGAACTGTAAACGTATTTTCTGACCAAGCCCCAAACAATATGCAGTATATTAACCTTCCATTATGAAAATGAATTGTGTGTGTTTTGACAACATATTGTTTATGTTAAGTAGGGCCATGAATGATAATGCCGCTGGTAAAATGATGATTTAAATCTATAATTACACTTCAGTGCATTGAGCAAATGATAGAGAAATGAAATGTGAAAAATGTAATAGAAGTAGCAAATATGTGTTCGAATTATAAAGAATTCATTTGGCATGGGCATTATTACCAAATGTCTTTCAAATCACAATAAGTTGAAGTGATTCTACACACAATATGGCAGTCAGATGAAAATGTCAGTACTCTACATACTATTTCAAGTACAGATTCCTAATGTTATTTCTTACTACCTACAAAAACTACATATGTGTGCTATTTATTATTTTGTAGTATCCCACTTTCATAGCTGCATACTGCATTTATGTTAATTACATTAGAAACACATTGTTACTAAAGCTGACTCAGTTAAAAAAATTCAGAATATTTTTAAAGTTTTGCAATCTGATATCGTTTCGTTTTCCTGTTGCATACAGTAACATGCACAGTCATGTAAATACACAGACATAAATATATACAGTACATACTCCAGGAACAGCTTCATTATTTACATAAGCCAGAGAGGTGCTTGTAAATGTCAACTTTGTACCTGAGTTCTTTGTGTTTACCTCACTGTGGCACATTTTACAGGCATCACACTTTACACTGATGCCCATAAAAAACACTAATATAGTAACAAGCATTAAGGAGGTGTTCATGGAACAATTTCAAGACAGCTACATAGTCACATAGTCTATGTTTCATCCCTTATGTGTATTAAATAAGCACACGTATAAGCCTATTCTGAAATTATGAATCGATCACGTCTTTGTCTCTAACCTCAAATGTCTGTCAAGTATCATGAAATTAAGCAGTTCCCAGCCAAATGTTACAAAGGAAATAACCGGGACCATATAGGAGTTATGTCAAGGGAAGCTATTCCATTCAGTATAGAAGCAAAATTAAAAAAAACCATCATACGCAAGACACAAATCATTTTCTGCTCAATATAAGTGACATAAAAAAAAAAACAAAGGACTGTGGTTGCCCACAAAGTTACATTTGGAAATAATATTGAAATCTGAAACTAAGTTTTAAATTTGTTTAAAAATGGTAATAGCAGCAGTTGCAGAAGCAATATCTTACATTTTGAACCATGTTTGATTGCTTAAATTAGGAAAATATTAACTCTTATACCAAAAATAAATATCCCATAAATTACTAAAATTGTGTTTAGTGCTGCAGGAAGTTATATATTTGTAGTCTGGACAGTTTCCTTCACTCACACCCATATTAGTTTTCATTACATTGGACAAACAGGAAATTTCTGTCTTTGACATTTTTTCTGTCATATGGTATACATATCCATCTTCCTTGTTGAAAGGTTTCTATCCGTTTGAAAAATAGTGTTTTCTATCATGACAACTTTTAACCCCAAACTGGAAGACAATTCATTCACAGACCTGTCATTAACTTTTAACATATACACCTAGTTTCTCTTACAGAACACCCTAAAAACTTTGTAGGTATGCAATTGAATAAAAGTATATATGTGTGTGTGTGTATATATATATATATTGGAATGAACATAGTTGACAATGCTACACCAAAGATAATGGTGTAACTTAATGTCTGAATCGTTGCTGACTGAAGATAAAAGGAAAATTACAAGTCTTAGTGGGCACATGACATATCTATAAGGAATTAACTATGGGTTGGGACCCATCTTTGCAACTAAGGAAAGTGAGCCAGACTTATATTTCCCCTACATTTCCCTGACTTCAGTCTGCAGTCACAGAGCTGAGTCCCAGATATATGTATTCTTCTCTGGGTGTGTGAAGGTCTGTAGAATTTGGCTAATAACAAAGTAAAAATTAAGCACTGTGGAATGAGATCTGCAGTCAGTCCAACAGAACATATTGATGAGGAATAAATGTTGATTAATCTGAGTATGAATTAACAGATGATGAATTATATTGGAAATGAATAAAGAGAATTTGGCTGCACTTAACAAAATGTAATGATACCAGTTAAACCAAACTAACTCCATGTTATAAACAGGCAGTGCCTCTCAGAATATATCAGTGATTGTATGGGTGAAGTACATGTAGTAATTGTACAGAAACTAGCTAGTATGAAACATTAATGTATTTGCATCATCTCACTGACAAAAGACTTTTTGCCTTTTACCTATGTGAATGCAGACCTGTACTTATTTAAGCACTACTCCATTTATGTATTTGACATAATGGGCAACACTAAGTCACAGAGGAGAAGGAAACAACAGTTGTCACACCATTCTCTGAAAATGCATAATTTCTGATCAGTACAAACATAGCTTGGGGACCGCGGTAGCACAGTGGTTAAGGTGCTGTGCTACAAATCGGAAGGTTGCTGGTTCGATCGCAGCTGGTATCAGTGGATTTTTCATTGACATAAAATCCTTCCGATTGCACTATGGCCCTGGGGTTGACTCAGCCTCTAAAAGAAATGAGTACCAGGAGTATTTCCTGGGGGTAAAAGCAGCCGGTGCGTAAGGCTGACAACCTACCACCATCCTGTGCTATTGTCACAAAATCTAGGAACCTTAACTTCCTGGAACCCTCTGGGCCTGTCCAGGCCTATGACGGGACTGCTTTACCTTTTTTACAAACATAGCTGAAGTTATACAGCATTTACCTAAATGGCTGAGTCTGGAGTCTACCTGACTGCAGTGGTTATGCAATTATATACTAATCGGGTGAGCATTTGTGTGTTTTCCAGGTTGGTAATGAGTTAATTGGTATTTACAGTTCAATTTTAGTTCCCCATACTAAATTAAGAACAGTTACTCATACACAAAAAGAAGATAACATTTAGTAAAACAATTTTCCACTGAGATAATCTTCAAGTTGGTCCAAACTTGAAAGCCACACACAAAAAAGTCCATTAGGACATGAAGAAAATTGTTCAAATTTATACAGGACATTAAAATAGTCTCTTTTGTAACATACTTCAGTGTCACCTGTTAATAATTAAAGAGAGAAAAAATGTAATAAATATGTTATGGCCTATAAGGATATATTATTGAATAGTCATCCTTCATTGTTCTGCATATGGAAAAATTCTTAAATAATATTAAGTAAATTTCCTGTTTTTGATTTGGAAAAAAACCTGCATCCATCCTATATGCATGTTTTCCACTTTTTTTTTACTATTATGATTCTTTCAAGTCCTAAAAGGAACACAGAAAGGAATATGTATATAAAAGTAGAGATGATAACTGGATTTTGTTTTTAAAAAATTCCAAAATAACTGAAGTGTAAAAAAAACTGCTGTCTGAACATGATTTTTAGCTTCTAGTATCTCCACATGTGACCTGTGTTGATCTTCCTGACCAGTGTCAAACTAGGCCATGGCATGAAGTCCATTTCTAAGGTGGGGGCACCCAGAGGGCAGATCTATTACTCAAAGTTATAGTGACCATGGAAATGATGGCATGCCAAGGGAACCAATAGCTTGTGGGATCTGAACCACAGGATGGGGTGGGAGGTTAAATTCTGACAGCAGAAAAACTGCACACTCAGAACCTTTCAAATGGGAGTTCAGCATCAAAACCTCAGATCACTAGATCCCCAGTGCTTTATATACAGTACTATGCACACTCTGCTACAAGCATAAACATTATTTTCCAAGCATTAGTGTTCTTAAGGTGACAAAATGTTTCCATCAAGCATCTGGAAATGAAACTGTAAGCCATCTCTTGGTTGACGAACACTAAAGCACTGTGCCATACCTTGGAGAACCATGATCAAAATTACAAGAAAATGCCACGACTCACTAATAGGTTCTAAGTATCTTACACATTTGTAAAATCCTCAATGCACTTTTTGCTAATTCTTGGGTTCCATGGAATCATTGGTGGTTACCTACATAATGCTTTCGGTTATGCAGAACATTGACCTCTCTCAGTCCATCCGTCACTAACATTATGAGTACATTATATGAAAGAATATTCAATATTACCCTTCAGGCAGTTTACAGACTATCAAAAAATATGTACAATTGAGGAAAGTGTCAAATCTAGGAAATGAAAAAAAATATAACATAAAAAGAATGTGGGTTGCTTTAAACCATAACTTTGACAAGTCATGTAAAATATGTATGCACATTTGAACACAATGATAATGTAAATGTAAACCTACTAACCTATGTCGCATGTTGTTTCTTTAACCAGTCCAGTCATATTTATCTTTTATTCTTTCTTGAGCTGTCACTTGTATAGTTCACTTTCAACATTATAATGATACAGTGTGTTCATGTCTCTGAGCAGACAAGTTCTCTCAAGTGACAGTCAAAAACTTTAACATATACAAATATTCTTGAACTAAACAGCCCCAAGACTTCTTTGAATTTTCTGAAACATAACAATGTGAACATAAAATATGGTAAATTTCTACTGCCATGCCTCAAGAAACAGGAAGTGCAAATTTGGGAAAAATGTAAACATAAATGTAAATCAGGAACACATAAAATCTGAGAGCAAAAAAACCCTAAGTTTCACTGTATATAAACTTTTTATACATCATATATATATATATGTAACACTCCATCACCAATTCTGAATGCAACTGTATCTTTTAATGTCCTTTGCTGTTATACTCAATAATAGTGGAAAAGCAAATGTTACTTTGTTTCGTAGTTCTAAAACTTGATGTGGTGATAAAAGTGTAGATCAGGATTAATACAAGTGGCAAGTAAAGGGCAAGGCAGGAGCCATGTCTCTGGGGGATATGAAGTAAATCAAGAAAATTTTCTTACCCTTGATCTGAACAACAGACTTTCAAAACATAATTAAAGCATGTTTGTGTAATCTTATTGAAAAAAAGGAAGAAATTACATGGTGTCATATCCTAGGAGACAAATTTTCACTTTAGGTCAAAATGAAATCAGAACAGATTAACACATATTGTAACAAACTGGTCCACATACATGCTTATGAATCACTACTGGTAAACCTAACACAAATTTTCTGTTTGCATTGCTTGTGTAACCTATTTTTCTTCCCAATGCTGGATCCTGTTTGTCTTCCAGATACACTCACTGAAAACAGTCATACAGCCTAGGAGTCATCTATACCAATTGCACCTACTGCATGTTTCAACTGAGTGAGTCACCATGAGGTGGGACAGCATATGGAAGGTACAGTCTGTTAATTGTATTACTGAAACTATTTAAGAATAGATGTATCATGTCAACTAGAATAAATATTATAATTGTCAGATGAATGTAATGTTATGAATAAATAGCATAAATACAGCAAATCCTCAATCTAGCCGATCTCAGATTTCACAGACAACATTTTTTTCACAAGTACCAAACCAATGTGGTAGAGACCCCTCAAGTTTGGCAAACATTCACCAATTGTGAAAAAAATATGAACCATTTTTCTATTTGTTTTCACAAAATCTGTTGGCAGCATTGTTTTCCAAAGAGAAAATTTCTTTACACACCACGGAATTTTATGTATCACCTATCCACACAGAAGATGAGATTGATGTTCTTCATAATTTCATCTGAATTTTTATATTTGCAGTGACCATATGCATCTGCAGAACATTTGTGATAATTTTTTTTTGCATTAAAGTTAATAAGTATGATGTATGAGATAGATGCGAAGAAATCTCATGTGCATTTAAATTTAAACCAAAAGCCAGAGTTAACCAAAAGGTTAAATCTGGTGTACATGTTGCAGCCACACGTATGGAGTAGAGCTGATAAAGCAATAGTGTCCAAAAAAAAGTTACATTTTCAGAAATATTCATTATTATTTGATATAGGAGACATTTGCTGATATGCCAAATGTGATGTGGTTTTGTACTTCCACACCCCCCCCCCCCTTGAAGAAAAAGGGGGGGGGGGGTATTTTTATGGGGTTTTAAATAAAAGTTAAAGTAAGGGAAATTTGGGTTTAATGGACACTCCCTCCACTTCTATTTGTCCCTTACATCAAGGGTCTATTGTATCAATTACTTGATTATATGTTTTGTGATTGAGATGTATAAGGTTCATAAACCCAAACAGTCTATGTTGTTGGTGGTTGGTAAATTAACAATATCTTTGTAAATGTTCTTTGAACAAAATGCCTAACTTTCCACACTACATGGCTTCTATAGTGTGATTAGGTCCAGATATATTTCTATATGAATAACTGATGCATTCAATATGGGCTGTAATACATCTGCATTCAATCATGTTACAAAAAACCACTTAACAGTGGAAACTCACACAATGCAGACAAACAGCACTGTTCCACCTACCATTTATTTAGCTGGAGACCACGTGTGTGGACTCTCGTATGTTTATAAACCTTAACCTTACCAATAAAAATGCTTGTAAACAACAAACTGTTATTTTTCCTATTTTATCATAATATTCAATGAATATTACCACATTTATATTTATTTTAATGGACTAATGGTTGATCCAACACTAGGTAGTTTTAGTAATGCAATCAACAGTCCATCTAGCTTCCTTGTATTGTCCTATCTCATGATGGCTTACACTGCTCACATGTGTAGTCTGTGCACCAACTTCTAGTTTGTGACATGCACTGTGGAACCTATTCAAGTTACCATACTGATGAAATGTTTTATTCTGTCAATGGCCCTTTTGATACTGCTGTATGTGCATACTTAACATTGTAAAAACTAATATTTACCCTGGAAATTTGTGTCCTAAAGACGGCTATGCATGATAAATTACAGTGTTGTCTTCCTTGGTGCCAGGCATGTTATTTGACTAAGCTGATACTGTGCACAAGCCATGTGCAAGGTAGCTGCAGGAACAAACTTACAATAATGCTCCTGTATATTCAGAGCCTTAAGAACATGACGTTATGTACTCTTCATTGCTTGACAGTGGCAACACAAGAAAATACTACTAGTTACTAAATAATTACCAATCTCTTTGAAAACCGAAATGTTCACATTAGATGCTGTGCTTGAAATGCACCCATAGCATTATCAAGGTTATGTCAACCTGTAGATATAATGAAGATGATTACTATTAATATAACATGATGGGAAGATGATGATAATATCTATAAGACAGTCCCCCTTACTTGCTTAGTCATCAGTGGCCACGATTTATTGGTGTCCATCAATAGTATATTATTATATCACACACTGATTTCAATTACCAATTCATTCATGTACATGTTTCAGTTAAAATCATGGATCGTGTGTTTCCTTTCCTGTGAATGAGCAGTACACAACTTGTTACAATTCCAGCACACACGCTGATTTTTGTTATTGCACTTTCTTGATTTTGATTCTGAGCACATTTTTCAGTGTACAAACAAATTGGCTTTCATAATAAAAATAAAAATTAAAAAAATAAAAATAAACACAAAAATAATACTAATAAACATATAAACAGTCATATATGTAAGGTCAAAGAACAAAGTAATTCCCATGTTCACTAGGAATACGTGGATTTACAATGAGAAGGTTCTACAGTTTTATACTAAGTACAGCTCAGCATCAATACCTGGCTTTAACATGTGTCATATTTTCTGTCAATGCCAATTTTCCAGACCATACATAAGACTCCAAAATTTCTACAGCATCTTCTTGTTGATCACAACTATGACTATATATTTATATTTACCTAATAATCAGATTTATATACGTATTCACAAAAGGATCGGAACAATACCATATTTACAGTATGCAGAATACCCGCAAGTGCAAGAAATTTGGGGGAAAATAGGTTTTGAGATTTGTTTGGTTGCCTTGTCTGGCATAATGGTGATGCTACAATAACATCACGGAAGAAAGGGTATAACTGTATTTATCTTTTCTACTAAAACATCAACACTGCTGGAACTCACACGGACACCGACAAATTGATTATTATGGAACTGTTGCCCTGTCTCAACCAAATGGTTGACCAATGGACGAGGGGCAGAACTCTCTTACATTACCCAGCTACCACAGCACTCGCAGATGAAGGACAATAAAACAAGTAAACAAAAACCTTCATGCCACATTCATTGCATTCTGCCCTAATAAGATCACAGACAGCACGGGAAAATAAAAGCACAAGACACATCTCTTGACCAACTCTGAACAATCTTGAGTGTAAGAATGAAACTGTTACAATGTCTTCATGAGTGTTTTTTTTTTTTCATTATATAGTTTGTTTTTACATACAAACTGATTTCATTGGACCGGACTGAAACCTTTTAACATGATTCAAGTTCTTTGTTGGAAGATGAGAAGTCTTCTTTCAAAAGAAGAAAAAGAAATTCAACACAAGAACTGGAAAATTTCACATCTTTTGAGACAGTCACCTACACAACCACTTCATTTTCTCACAAAAGCTCAGCATCCACAGACATGTATTGTTCCTGCAGAGAATAACATCAATAATAAAAAATATATCCACACACAAAATCCAATTTTTGCACTGTGCATAGAAACATACCAGTCATTACACGGACAGCCCCATAAAGTGACAAAAAACTTGCACTTATACTTGTTGCAACTGAATCACTTTGAGCTAACTGCTCAAGATATATATATATATATATATATATATATACATTATTACTGCATTAATACATAAAAAAACATTGTATTTCAACAAGTCATGCTAAAGGGTCCACTGTATGAAAATAAAAATGAAATGTAGCTAAAAACCAGTCAAAATTCCCTTTCTGACATAAGAGAAATTACACTTAAAACTGAGGTTACAAAAACCTCTGTATTTATATTTGTTCCAAGTTGAAGTACTTAAACTTAAGTAACTTCTATTAACAGTGTAAAGTGTCACTGGGAGCACAGAAATTAAAGAAAAGTATCTCCCTCTCAGTCACCTTTCAGTCAGTCTGTATGTTTGTTCTAATACACACACACTACAATCATGCTTGTACTACTTATGATAAGTTCTGAACAAGGAGTTCTGTACTACAATTTATACATACAGAACTTCATGAGTGCTGATCTACACTGACAGATGTTGACTGGAAAATACTTCCTTCCTTTATTATGACACTGGATTGAACTAGCAAAATGAAGTGGGCTTCAGAGGAAGAAACAGTTGATAAACGTTCCAAACCAATACATGCTGGAGGCTTCAGAATTACTGATACATTCTGACATCATTTAATTATGTGTTTTGGTGCACCAATACAGCAGATCCAAAGAAAAATTGTTAAAAAGTGTTCTAAACAATTCAGAACAATTAACAATCATTCTTCACAGTGAATCAGAAGTGCACTGACAATCTCCAGACCCCTTACTGGCTATTATCAATTTCAAATGCAACAACAAATTAAATTCATAGCCATTTTATGAACAATACAGAGTAAATCAAACCTCGTTTTTTTGCAGTATGCACCAGCATATGTACTGGCACTCTCATTCACTTGTAATTAACTAGGTATGACTCCCCCCACCCCCCTTTACCTCAAAAAAATTTTCACCCGACCTTCCTACTCTTTCTTAATTTTTACACCTACTTCGTCTGTATCTTATTCTTTTTTTGTAGTCCGTTGTAACAATTTTACTTTCCCCCT
>Ga0131853_10014765_pt1 | contig 14299 bp, 5 predicted proteins | sample TergutLab28metaG_FD_92764 | JGI IMG/M metagenome (GOLD analysis project Ga0131853, IMG submission 92764) | Labiotermes labralis P1 segment gut microbial communities from Petit-Saut dam, French Guiana - Lab288 P1 (version 2) (version 2) | ecosystem: Host-associated > Arthropoda: Insects >... | reverse complement strand
TACTTCCAGTGAAGTTCTCCCTTCTATTCTCAATCGCAAGGATTGATGTTGTCTCAGGTGAATGTTGCTGAGTTAGTTAACCATTAGTGACGAGGTCAGTAGGATACAGTCTCTTAAGTCTGCGAGTTCCGAATTTCTCTTTAAATAATGTATTTGCTAGGTTGTTGGGGTGAGTGTCGAGTCGTTTTCGGTAGTTGGCACTGAATTTTCGTGCTTCTTGTTTGACCGTTGGTATTTGTAGATCACGTTTGATTATAGTATTAGGAACATACCGTGGAGCATCTGCTATTATGTGTAGCACTTTTGACTGGAATCGCTCTAGTATCTCTAGATTTGAGTTCGATGCAGTTCTCCATAGTTGGATTCCGTAGGTCCAGACTGGTTTTAGGATTACTTTGTAGACTAGGAGTTTGTTTTCAAGTGACAACTGAGATTTGCGACCGATTATCCAGTATAGGTTCCGTAGTTTGAGGTCCAATTGTTTTCGTTTAGTGGTTATGTGTTTACGCCAGGTGACTCTTCGGTCTAGATGTATTCCTAGGTATTTTACCTCGTCCGCTTGGGGTAGATGATCATTGTTTAATTTGACAGGTGGACATGTCATCTTATTGAGGGTGAAGATGACCTGTACTGATTTTGCTTCGTTCGCCTTCATTCTCCATGTTTTTAATCATGATTGGATGTTGTTTAGATGCATCTGAAGTCTATGCGCAGTCAGACATGTTAGAACGTAAATTTCACGAAGTGACAAAAATAAGAATGCTGTCACCATGTCATAAGCATGACTGTTTCGCAGCTCGTTTATTGACTGCGCTCTGTAGCAAGTGCGGTTACGTAATATCTAAATTTAGAGTGCAGAGTTTCTGCAGTATTCTATGGGATTGGTAGGTGTAATTTTGTTGAGGTTAGGAAACTCAGAATATTGAGTCTGGCCACAAAAGATGGAGGTGGTTCGGAGGAATAGACATACACACAAAACTTTACAGAGGTTTCAGGCCTTTGCACATAGTAAATGAGAAAAACGGATTGAACATGTGATATGACGTATCTGCTAGCCCTTCCATCCCTCTAAAAGCATATTTCACTTTATTAAGTATTGAATGTAATTCGATAGTTTTACATATATCTATGTCAGAATTCGTCGAGCCTTATTAATTATTGTTTTTAGTGTTCAAATGTCGAATGTGATGTTTCCGAGTATGATCGTGAATCCTCGACAATGAAGAGGCGAATGTCGTGCTAAACAAATTGTTCAAATGTAACCCTTGCTGTACCTGAAAGTCAATGAAGTATTATCAGCCTTTTCAGAGCCACATTGGCGTGCAGCAAGTGGTATAATTTATAAAATATAACGTAGTTTATATATTTCAAAACTGTAGTTTGAAATGTTTTCTGTATGTTTAAAAACACTAGAGAGTTTGTTTTACTCTGTGCATTGTGACATCTCTATTATTTTGTTCTACTACATCAAATGGGGGATGGCGGTGGCACAGTTGGTTGACGCACTGCGCTACAAGCCGGAAGGCCGCGGGTTCGATTCCCAATGGTGTCATTGAAATTTTTCATTGACATAATCCTTCCAGCCGCACTATGGCCCTGGGGTTGACTCAGTCTCTAACAGAAATGAGTACCAGGAATATTTCCTGGGGTAAAGGTGGCCGGTGCGTAGGGCTGAAAACCTTACCACCATCCTGTGCCGTTGTCGTGAAATCTGGGAATCTTAACTTCCTGGAACCCTCTGGGCCACTCCAGGCCTGTAAACGGGACTGCTTTAACTTTACCTTTACATCAAATGCGTTTTGAAATAATAGACAGATTTCTAAATTGTAATACCAAGTGTAATTTTTTGCAATGATTGTCTCCATTGCTCAGGCAGTATTTGCGACCTGCCACCTCTATGGCTCGGGTTCGATCTAGGGTGGGTCAGTGGAGAATTTTTTCGAGAAAGATTGACTTTAGGACATGTTTTTCTCTGTGTAAGTTGGTTTTGATTCTGTATCATTTCACCAGTTTTCCACGATCATTAGTCTATCATGGACCCTGTAAAATTTTGGCAAATTTCTGCGGTATTAGTAAGGCGCTTAAAAATCTAGTGGATCAAAATTCATACGAAGCTTTATGAAAACCCTTGAGCTGGTCCAAAATGTTTTGGAAGAATTAATAAAGATAACGGCGTGATGATACATTAAGACCGTTTCTTCTCGTAAAGTAAAAAAAATAAAATAAAAAATATTGTAGGTGGTAAATTCTCGCTAAAGGATACAAATTTTCACAGGGTCCTGACCATGGTATATGACATTGGAATCACTCAATTCGTATAGGCTTTACCCATAACACAATTGTTTCTTGCTAAAATAACACTGCTCTACAGAGATAAGACCTTTTCCCGTCCCCTGTCTACACGCAAGTTTCATAAGTATTCAAGTGAACCCTGTAGTTACACCACAAATACTTTTACAATCTGAGTACTACATTTTGGGATGAAATTAAGAATTACGATAAATGACTTATGAAACGAAGACGTAATTCTTTGCCTTGTTGCTGCTGCACTTGCTTTAAACCGTCGTCTAAATGACTAAGGCCGTAGGATGGACACGTGTTTTAAATTGAGCTCTGTTTATTGTTCATCGCTACAGAACCTACTTATTTCTGCGAGAATTTGTTAAGATTCATCGTGATGTTGCGGAATCTAACGTGACTTTAACCTTTTGGCGCCGGAATTATTTTTTAATTTTAGCACACCCTGTATATTAAATGTGAATAATACAGGAACCAAATACGTTAGAATTATGAAACAAACTGCATTTTGAAGAGAAAAAACGGAGAGTATATACCATATTTAAAATATTCGGTACCTATATTTGGTGAATAAATATATAAAATGCAATTTTGGATATTAGCGGTGCGGTACGTCAATTATAGTTGACGTTAGGCGTCTAAAGGTTAAAACTTCCCGGGTTTTACCAGCAATGCTGGTTTCAATGTCCTTCTTTCTTACAATGGTGTTCATTATAAAACCAGTCTCTCCATTATTCAGACTGAAAGTACTGCATATGCACGGATTATTCTGTATCATGGCTGAAATCTAAGGATGTCTCTCTATATAACTCTGTACAATTTTAACCTTTACAGGAAAACGAAAAGAAATTAAACACATGTATTTAGAATTGGTGCCGAAAATATTACGTTGACAGACAGACAGACTGACTGGCGAATCACAATCACTTACTGATATACAAAACTTTAAATCGTGGTTCTCAAGCATTCTTGTTTCAACGCCTGTACAGACAGAGTCAAATCATCTCATGAATTAAATATGGTCACTGGTAACGTTGGTAGCACTGTACAGGCACGATGTAGAATACAGTGCAGAAGATTTTGTTTGTGTCTTTTGACGACTCGGCGGATTCAATGAGCCCAGGAGGTGAATAAGAAAGTTCTTCGTGAGTCTATCAGTAAATAATTGCCGTTACGTGAATTATTTTCGTGACTGACATACAGAGGGACAAACTGTACAATTACCAGGTTAAATAATCAGTTACCTTACTAACTAGTTACCATATTAAAGGCGTAAATCTCTTAATAAAGAAGCCAAATAATTGAATCATTATTCAACGGAAGGACAAACGTTATGCTGTTAATTAACCACAGGGTTCATCATCGTCGTCTCAAAACTTTGACATTGCGACTTATCATAATCCTCTTTAATTCAGTTCCCATTTTCACACTTATTGTTAAGGACTCAAATCAGACTTTTAAGTCCATCAACGTTCAGAGTAACAAAGGGTCTCTCTTAATATATTCCATGGAAAATTTTGCGTATGTTTCATTTATCTTTTACGAGTAAATTAATTATCGCAGAATTTCAACTTTTTCGATTATTATTATTATTATTATTATTCTCAGAATGAATGTAAATATGACGAATTATAAATATCATTGCTACATATCTTCGCTCATTCTTCCCTTTTTCTCTTTGTCTACTCTAAAAATGTCATATTCAAAACAGTGTGTTCAAATACACTCTTTTTGTCTTCTCCTTTCTCAGTAATATTTTCTGAGCCATGTAAAGAAGAAGAGCCTTATGTGGAAAATAACTTTTTCCACTCAGCGATTACGTAGAATTTTTATGCTGTACCATATACTTCTTTGGCGATGACGTAACATGCGAAATCTCACTGATATGTATGAGAACTGACTATAAAACATACAACACAGCTTTTCGAAAGCAAATGGCTTTCGCTTTCGTGTGAAATCACCTGAAGACGAGAACAGTTTTTTTTTCTAGAAGTTGTGCTATATGTTTTATAGTTAGTGACTGTAAGAAGTTCTAATACATACCGGCCACTTTTCGCGGAATTTTTATAATTCCCAAGTACAATTTTTTAAAAGTTTTCCATTCTTTGAATACTTTTACATCAAGCAATTCTTCATTTTTACTTTTATCACATGTGATAAAATTTAAAAAGTTATTAAATTTAAGTGGATATGGGCTGGGCATGTGGCACATATGGGTGAGGAAAGGGGGTGTATAGGGTCTTGGTGGTGAAACCGGAGGGCAAGAGACCACTGGGGAGACCTAGGCGTAGATGGGTGGATAATATTAGGACGGATCTCCAGGAAGTGGGATGTGGGTATATGGACTGGATTGGACTGACCCAGGATAGAGACAGGTGGCAGACGCTTGTGAGTGCGGTAATGAACCTTCGGGTTCTGTGAAATGCGGGGAATTTTTTGACTAGCTGCAAACCAGTTAGCTTCTCAAGAAGGACTCTGCACCATGGAGTAAGTAAGTATTAAATTCATATGTTCATATGGTTGGATTATTGAAGAAGTGTTTGACATAAATAAAAATTCTAGCATTTGGGATGTGATGTCTTGCAGACTGGAAGGTATTTGCCCAGATATCACTCTCGTGTTATTTTTTACGACAATTTTCATTACAAAACTGAAAGACTTATGTTGTATGGGAAGTTCGTAGCACAAATGATTCACACTTTTAGTAACAGAGTGAAAAGTTTTATGAGACGAAGATTTGCTTATCACTTGTGTTCCGACTCCTTACTCTAAATGAGTGCGTTTTATTCTACTGCATTTAAATACATTGGTGATCGGCGCAGCTTTATTGTGTTAAAATCCAAGATAAATGCAAATTATGAATCTGAAATAAAACGGTTGGTTCTTTACTTTCGCTCTTACTATTCTAGTCCTTAGTCGGAAAACCATAATATCCGCAGTTATATCTTAGCCTGTACCCGTACTGTACATAGCTACCCGCTAAGCTGCGAGTTTCTGTTTTGCTGTCATACAAGTACAGCGAATATTAATGCCGAATACCTCATGAATATTAATGTGTGATAGGCAGACCGACAAATGTACAACAGAAAGAGCACGGCAAAGTGGCGCAGAATGCATAAACAAGCTCCTGGTAAGAGGATAATCTTATCCTCTTTAGTCATCACATGTAATATAAACAATTGCATTGTTGGTATACAGGGCTAGAAAAATTGCTTCATCTTAAAGTGAAGTGCTATTTCAACCCACATAAAAGTATGACAAATTTCATTACCACTTAACTTGTTGGGGACACTTTTAAAACTAAAATTGCTGCTAGACAGAGGGAACCCCCACAAATGTTTCCTTCGTGAACGTCTTATTAAGAGAACCGTTACAATTGATAAACCAACCAGATGCTACTAATACTCAAGAGTAGGTCAGTCAAAACACAACTGGTGTATTCTTGAGTATTAATTCAAACACTTCGGGATGGCTCATGTCCAGATGCAACTATTTTTATTTATTTACTTTAATCAGCTCTACATGTTTCGGGCGATGTTTTGCCCATCATCAGGAGCATATCACTGTAACTACAGCTTCTGGTAATGTCAACCGATGTTGCTGCTGGCTGGTGTTGCTTACACGCAACATCGGTTGACATTACCAGAAGCTGTAGTTACAGTGATATGCTCCTGATGATGGGCGGAACATCGCCCGAAACATGTAGAGCTGATTAAAGTAAATAAATCAAAATAGTTGCTTGTGGTTGGTTATCAATTGCAATTGTACTAACGATGCACGGAACCACGAACGCTAATTTTTTTTAGAACTTTGTCTATTTCCAGTCACAAGAGTAGAAACAACGCGTTCAAAGGCAAATCTGGGACTGGAACAGCTGTGTAAAATAATGTGGCTGAATGTCGGTCCACACACAAGGGTTGGCATTTTTCGTTATCAGTAACTTTGTTCTAAATAACTTTCGCCCACGCGTAGAGGAATGCTCTACTGTTATTAACGATCCACTTGAACGCTTAACTCAATATACATGTACACACTTTAAATAACGTTTGATAAAGTTGTTACTGGGATACAGTCCCATTAAAGAACACAAGTGAATTAGGCCCCATGCCAACTTGAAAGTTACGCTCAGGAGTACCTGAAGCGTGGTACCAATTTACCAATTAGTCGACATGAGAAGGTAAGTAGAGGACTCCTGAATTCTCTCTGTCTAGCATTTATGGATTGGCTAGCCTGCTTGCAGTGGTAGCAGATAAGCACCTAGTCCAATAGAACTGGTACTTGTGGCCCTGTGACGAGTTTTTACCCCCTTCCCCAACGTAACGGTTCTTGGTTGAGAGGTTCAGTTGGAACCGTAGTAAGGGAAGCCACATTACACATCGAATGTGTAGACATCCTGCGCTTCATTTTGCAAAAATGTTTACAAACTTCATGAATCAGATCGGGCTTTCTCGATATATGTATTTTCTCCCCTCCATTTGGAGGGTGGGGTACGCGGTGGCGCAGTAGGTTGAGGCACTGCGCAACCAAGTCAGGAGGTCGCGGGTTCGATTCACAATGGAATTTTTAATTAACATAATCCTTCCGGCCGCAATATAGCCCTGGGGTCAACTCAGCCTCTAACATAAATGAGCACCAGGAATATTTCGTGAGGATAAAGACGGCCGGTGCGTAGGGCTGACAAACTTAACACCTTCATGCCGATTGTCATGAAATCTGGTAGCTTCGACCTTCTGGAACTCTCAGGGCCTGTTCAGGCTTTACAAGGATTATTTACCCTACCATTTGGAGCGTAAACAATACACCTCGCGCATATGTTTGGAAACCGAGTACCTCTATCGTAGTTCTTGTACTTGAAGTGCAAAACATGAAACAAATTTGTTGTGTAACCTTATATCACACTTCGTGAAGACTGAAGAAAGGGTCCGAAATTTAACTGGATACAAATACATACAAGCAGCACTCTAAACATATTTAGTGTGCTGTTTTTCATTCAAGAAAAGGAAGGTCATTAAAACAGACTCATGGCCTTACTACGCTAGTGTGTCTGCGTCCCCCCCCCCCGCCCTTCCCCAATTGACTGTGAGCCAACCCACGGATTTTCACTAAATTTGGTGTATACATCTTACTACATGTGCAGTATTAACGGACCATATGTTAACCGCTTACAAAAAAAAACAGATAATTTGCATTTAATGAAGACGCTTAATGAAATTTAAGAGACAACGTGAAATGTATAGGGGGCGCTTTATGAATAAACCACCATGCTGTGCATGGAGTATTGTTTTTGTGTTAAAGTATAAAGAATTGCAGCGATGGTCGGCTGTCAGGACGTATCATAGTTGTAACAAAAGGGGAATTAGCGTAACTTATATGGGCAGCTGTGGGTCACTTCGTAAAGTCCATAATTATTATTTCATAACTTCCACTAGTATCACCACATACATCGAATTTTTTTTAAAAAAAGCAAGCTTTTTAATATCTCGGAAGAACTTCTGCTTTAGATGCGGAATTTAATGCTCTGGCTGCAGTCAACCTATTATGACAGAGCAGTTGCCTTACTTTGTTAGCTATTATACCCAGTAATTAAGCACCATCAACATTGCATTTTATTTGTAATAAATAACTTGTTATTTTCTCTAGCAACATGTTTCGACTTCAAGTTGTCATCTTCGAGCTACAGATGTGTAAAAGTTCAAAATTTTACAAAGCATAAAAGTCATGCTTTTTTTAAATTTATGTCTCTGTTCTGAAAAAAAAAAGGCATTACATAACGGATCGGGGGACCGCGGAAGCACAGTGGTCAAGGTGCTGTGCTACAAATCGGAAGGTCGCTGTTTCTACCCCAGCTGGTGTTAGTGGATTTTTCATTGATATAAAAATTCTTCCGATCGCACTACGGCCCCAGGATCGACTCAATCTCTAACAGAAATGAGTACCAGGAGTATTTCCTGGGGGTAAAGGTGGCCGGTGCGTAAGGCTGACAACCTACGACCATCCTGTGCCGTTGTCACGAAATCTGGGAGCCTTAACTTCCTGGAACCCTCTGGGCCTGTCCAGGCCTTGTAAGGGGACTGCTTTACCTTTACCTTTACATACCGGATCTTTTTAAATCTCACTGTTATATTTTTTATGCGTAGCGGTTTTTCTTTGTCAAGTATAATTTATTTTTCGTATACAGTGATAACAATATATTTGTTAGTTTTGTTAGTTTAGGCAGACCGGGAAGTCAAGTTTAAAAAAATTTACGCGCCACTTCAGTCAATTAGTGGCTGCAGTTTGAGAATTTTAATGTAATTTCTCTCGTTACAAAGAATGACATAGATAGTCTTCGGGTTGTAGTTACAGATTCATGGAGGTCGCTGTCGGGAAGTCACCTCATGTTTAACTTCCTGAATTGTGTGAAAGGAATGGGATAGAATATGTTCTGCTGCGTCTTATAATGGTTCCGAAGTAAATAAACTAAACACTTCCCTAAAGGAATGTAAAGGACAGATTTACGAGCGACTTTCTCTCCTGTGTAACTTGCTACCAGTAGGCATCCTGTTTTATTTATATACACGACCCTGTTGAAGGGAGTTAATAGTGCCATAAATTGACTGAACAGGATTCTGAAAGACTCTCGAAGGAACCAATTTTTGTTACGATTTTGATGGTAGGGTCCAATATTTCGTGCTCCTTGCAGTAACGTAAAAAATGAATGAAGGTAAAATTGTTTTGTTATGAATCCTAAAGAAACGACGTATTCTTTTTATCTGTTAAACGCAACAGTCATTTATTATGATAATTTCCATGTACAGACTGTATAGAATGAGGATCGAAAACATGTCTGCCCTTTGCTTGAAACATTTGTTGAAATGTAGTGTGGAATATTTAACCGGAAAGTTACTGGATTAACTCTATTGCTTTGTTTACGTTTGTGCCTCTAAAAGCGCTAACTTTTAAAAGATTAGTACCTAGCATAATACGTCTGTAACATTGACATGATTATGATATGATATTCTTATTTACATCCATTTTGTATGTCATGTACTGAAAGCGGGTCTAGTTCTGCGTAGTGCAATATCTGGTTTTTGAGAAAAGCTTTGATGTTTCTTTAACCCTGAGAGTATAGAATCGTCTCGTGGAACTTACAGCCTATACGTGAATTGGATGTGGATTTTTGTTTGCAATAAATGAACACCAAAGGCAGTGAGGTGTACTAATCAGTATCGGACAGGATATCTGCAATAAACGTTAACTGATACTGCGGACAATCTCTGCAAATATAAGCCAATGGTATATCTATATTGTGAGATGCACAGAGTAATTAAATTATATATCCTTGCCTGGCTGAACTTTGGCCTTTGTCGGAAATTCTGTTATTCCATATAACTTTAGGCGGGCAAGAACCGAAAGATGCCATGTTCGGCGTCATGGGCATTGCATTTATCCCACGCAGATTAATATCATATTTGGGTTATCTCTGAAACTCTGGGTTATTTTTTGTTACTTGCTGATGACACGCACCTCGCGACTTCGACCGTGTAATTTACCTGTCTTCCGTCCAAAGCACGCGAGAGCGCGTGTTAACATAGAGTAGTTCATTATTAATGCCAGGATGTAGCAAGCACATATCAGCCCTTCACCAACAAGCACACTCGTTTGCGTATAACAACATACATTCAAAATTTGTGATAAAGAACCAGTGAACTATGATACAACTATCGGAAGCATAGTAATAGATTTGCTGCATAACACTAGTTATACAACATCGTGTGAAAAAGAAAACCAACTTGATGCACAACTTATTCTCAATATATTTCGTTAACCTCTACATGTTTCGGGCGTATCTAGGCCCATCATCAGGGGGTACAACCGTATGTATACAACAATTGGTACTTATTATTCTGTTTAGATGACTGTCTGTTGTCCTGGATGGATTCCAAATCAACCAGGACAAAAGACAGTCATCTAAACAGAATAATAAATACCACCTCTTGTGTACATACGGTTGTACCTCCTGATGATGGGCCTAGATACGCCCGAAACATGTAGAGGTTGACGAAATATACTAAGAATAAGTTGTACGTCAAGTTGGTTTTCCTTCACTGGATTATATCGAGATGCACGGTCAACAAAACATAAAACTGATTCATTACCGCTAGATTCATCGTATAGTGTCATGTGTAAATATTATATATCCGAAGTCTAAACTCTGAATATGTCTGAAGCCAACCAGACATGAAGATGTAGTGCTTAGCATTCCTGCTATGGATTAGAAAAGTCCCCCGGTTAGGTCTGAGGGATTCTGATTAAATTTGGTACTGCTGGTGCGACCTGCAGACGGTTTTTCTCTTATTTTTCACACGCAGCTTTTACTCAAACTGGTGTTTTCTTCAGAACGCTTTACCCTACGAAGGATGTTTTCGGAACATAACGTAAGGCAAATTCTTCTTTGAAACAATTTTGTCATGATGAGAATTTAGTAGTAGGTTACACAAGCGGAAATAAATTACGACTATGTACAATAATAAGAATTAATTCTTGGAGCAACGTATTTGTGTGGGCAATATGTCATGACATAATCGAAAAATTCGCGCAATTTATAAAAAAATCTTACGACCGTGTTAAAGAAAAGCACATCGCTGGTTATTATTGTGGACCACGTGATCTCATTGCGCATCCTCCCAGCAAAATATGAATTCATCTTTTGATAAGTGTTGCGTGTAACATAATTCAATCACCACATTCTACTCTTCCATAGTTTCTTCTGGTTTGCAGTGAAGTATTCGCTAGCTGATTCTTATATGTAAAAGTGATCCCGTTACAGGCCCGGTGTGGCCCAGAGGGTGGGTGGAGGTATAGCTCTACTCTTCCATGACCGCGGCACTAGAAGGGGCACGCCCCGGCCGCACTTTACCTCCGGGAAAGACCTGGTACCCATTTTACAGGAGGCTGGGTGGGCCCCAGGGCCGGTCTGGACGGGCGGAAAATCTCGTCCCCACCGGGATTCGATCCCGGACCGTCCAGCTCGTAGCTCAGTCGGTATAGCGACTGAGCTATCCGGCCCACCTGATTCTTATATGTAATAATGTAAAATAATGACTTCAGTCACTAATTCTTCACCTTATACGCAAAGGTAAAAAAATCCCATCACAGGCCTGGAATGGCCCTGAGGGTTCCAGGAGGTTGAGGCTCCTAGATTTCATGACAAACGGCACATGAAGATGGTAAGGTTGTCAGCCCTACGCACTGGCCGCCTTTACCCCCAAGAGAAATTCCTGGTACTCGTTTTTGTTAGAGGCTGAGTTAACCCCAGAGCCATATTGCGGCCGGAAGAATTCAGTCTATGAAAAATTCCAATGACACCTTCCGGCTTGTAGCGCAGTGCCTCAACCAACTATGCCACCGCGTGCCCCCGCACCTTCTACCTAGACTTGCAAATTTTGCTATAGAATTTAGTTGACAGTAACTCGATATGCAACAGAAATGACAGGTCACATTTGAGAAATAATTTTCTTTTAGTCCATTTCCTGCATAAATTTCGCTTCTGTTAAATAAAAAATTTCATCAAGGATCTTTGTAATGAAAGATGTCAACATATACAGATAACTATAAATGGCAAAATCATACCTCACTCAAACACAGCGAAATACCTTGGCATGACGCTGGATGCCAAACGGCGCTGGAAGCGACGCCTGAAGTTAATATTCATTTAGCAATTTAAGTCAGAGCAAAATAGCTTGTTAGTCTTAAGACTGGGTGTAACTGTAATTAAGCGCCGATATGTCGTTTAATACAAAAAAAAATCTGTATAAACGAAGGGTTTTAAGTTACAGAAAACACCAAAATTTTCTTCTTTTTTTTTGTCACAGTTTTGCCGTGCATCTTGATATTATCACGTCCTTAATTAACCAACTGAATGCACAACTAGATGTTTCTAGAAATTTTGAAACTTACATAATAATTTACATTAAAATGCTCCTACATGTTTCGGTTTAACAAACCATCATCAGGGAGCTTATTGTTGTGCTTTGCTAAAGTTATAATTATTAAAATAGTTAGTTAAAAATGTCGTTATGAATCAGTGCGGTCGTGTGGCTGCAACCAGCACGACCGCACTGATTCATAACGACATTTTTAACTAACTATTTTAATAATTATAACTTTGACAAAGCACAACAATAAGCTCCCTGATGATGGCGCGTTAAACCGAAACATGTAGGAGTATTTTAATGTAAATTTTAATGTATGTTTCAACATTTCTAGAAAAATCTAGTTGTGCATTCAATTGGATAAATAAAGACGTGACCTAAATTTTCTCTCACAAGCTGAAGTCGTATGTAAAGATGTTATCAAATGACAATCTTAGTTAAAAATAAACAGATAACAAGGAAACCCAACATTATTTACATTCCATAATGGTAACTGAGCAAACACTCAAGGCTGTGACATAAGGAATGACGTAACCAGTTTTATGAATAACATGTGTGATGAAATTTCCTCATTGTCAATTAGTTCAAAACACTGTAGTTGAAAGTTTCAAAATTTAGTTCATGATGTTACTCGCATGCAGAGACACGACCTGACCCCCCCCTCCCCCCACTTAATGCAACCTGTTGGACCACTTTGTGTTCAATTAGCTATAAACTGATTACATGAAGTTTGCCACTAGCCTTTTCCTTTGCATATTTCGAGTGTTTGAACAAGACCTCTAGCCAGGATTTTTGGAGGCTAAAGACCAAGTTTCGTTAATGTCTTAATTCGTGTCCTGTAGGGCCCTGATTCAATTGCAGCAACTAAATACCAACTCCAACTAGAAGTTTAATATTCATAGGTCCATGCATCGCTTGTATACTCTCAGAGTACAAACAACAAGATGCAACGTTTCACAAATTTATCTATTTCTGTAAGACGCTCTACACGTTTCAGACGGGTTTTCCGTCCATCATCAGGAGCACAAACCTGTACATACAGCATCAAGCATTTTGACTGCTAGCCTGGACGGCTAGCAGCAGGTAGGAGTAACCGTCTGACAAATGCCTGGCGCTGTATTTGCAGTTTTGTCCTCCTAATGATGGACGGAAAAGCCATCTGAAACATGTAGAGCGTCTTACAGAAATAAATAAATCTGCGAAACGTTGCATCTTGTTGGTTGTATTCTGGGAATATAAATAAAGTTTTTGAATGCCAAGGAATGTTTATCCAACTAATAAATCTCGTGTTATTGTTGGGCTAAAGTCTTCGCTACCGTCGTAATCAAAGGCAGTCATTGGACCTTATCCTATCTAAGTCATATCATATTAGTAACGTTTAGAGCAGCAGAAACCGTTTCTCTCATACCTACTGTATTGTGATTACTTAAGACTACGTCAACCAATAAACATATTTTCCTTGAAGTTTTCAAACGGCTCGTGTTTACTTCCAAAACACGGGCTCATAATAGGAGGAATTAAGATGGTGTCTCAAATTAGTTGTTTTCGTAGTTGTTTACAAGACAGTCGGATATATTCCAATGTCATGTGTGTATACTGCTGTAAAAATATTTTTGTATGATCGGTAAGGTTGAGAGTTTTCTTTAGCTTAAGAGAAGACTGTTTCTTTGTTTGTTGTTGACTTCAGACAAGTGCCACATACCTAAAAATGTATGTAATTATACACAATGTTTTGTTGCTTAACAAGCACTAAATATAAGAGGCGCTGGTTATTCCGCTACTTTGGGACTTTGAATTTTAAAGTACTTTTAGCCTAAAAAGTTTCAAGAATATTTAACAAGACAGGCAGCGTACTGTACTGTACTGTACTGTAATGTACTGTACTGTATGTACTGTACTCTACTGTGCTGTATTGTACTGTACTATACTGTACGTATAGCGTAATGTTGGAGCGCTTCCTTGCAACCATTTTTTCAGTGGAAAAACAAAGATTACTGCATATTGTGTTTATGTGTGTGTATGTGTGTGTGTGTGTGTGTGCATGTGTGTGTGTGTGTGTGTGTGTGTGTGTGACTTTAGCTTTACAG
>Ga0131853_10014762_pt1 | contig 14300 bp, 18 predicted proteins | sample TergutLab28metaG_FD_92764 | JGI IMG/M metagenome (GOLD analysis project Ga0131853, IMG submission 92764) | Labiotermes labralis P1 segment gut microbial communities from Petit-Saut dam, French Guiana - Lab288 P1 (version 2) (version 2) | ecosystem: Host-associated > Arthropoda: Insects >... | reverse complement strand
AGGGGAGGGAGGTCACGTGACCAAAAAAGTGGAGGGGGTAATTTTACTCTTGAGAAAATCTTCACTTCCCCTGGGCCAAACCCCACCCCCATACTACTATCGATAATGAGGAACCCCTGGGCCCACCAGGGGCTGTAGTGCCATGGGGAAAAGCCCTACCCCCTCCCCTGCGGCCCCTCCTACACATCTGCCACCACTATTCATGACTTTCTGGATCACGGTGCTTAATTAAGCACGGGAACTTCAGTGCGCGTGCGTTTGCTAGCAGTATCGTCATCTATCTTCTGGAATGTTACACAGCATTGGTATACTTAAGGCACATTTGCAAGGGTCCCCCACGTTGAACAACATGGTTGAATCAACCAGAGTGAACCGTGTAAACAGTTCCTTTCAATGGAAGTGATCAACGGGGTTAACGCACGAACAAGTTGCCTATGGCCAACTTTCGTTCAACGTCGTTGATTCACTTTGGGTGTCTCACCACAGATTACCCGTAAAAACAAGCAAGTCACGACCTGTTCCCCAGTGTAGAACGAGTTGTTCCGGTGTGTGTTTAATGCTTTTAATTTGGCTTTTCAATTTTGTAATCTACTTTCTAATTATGATGTTCAAATGAGGGGACGATTACACACAATTGGTGCTCGATTTATTACACAATCAAGAATGTTTGTGGAACGTAAAATCGGAAAACTACAGAAACCGAAACATTCGGGATAAGGCATTGGAGGACATGGTGAAAGAGTTAAATACTCCTGATTTAACTCAAGAGGATGTGAAACGAAAAATAAAATCAATTCGTAGTAGATATTCCTCTGAACTAGCAAAAGTACTTAAATCTAAAAAAAAATTGTGATGGCCGAGACGATATCTACGAGGGGTGTTCAATAATTTATCTACCCAAGCAGGAAAGAAGGCAATGAGCGGATTGAAACAAGTCTGTGCATGTTGGGACATGACTTGAGGTGTCACATATGCAGCCTCAGCTCAGTGCGATTCTGTCAGAGTGGCAACATGTCAAGTGAACCAGTGTGTGAGGTTTCTAAGAAACTGCTCGATTTGGAGCAAAGATCAGTTATAAAATTTCTTACTAAAGAAGGTAAGAAGCCAAAGGAGACACTTGAACACATGGTGGCAGTTTATGGGATGTCCGCCCCTTCTTAGTACGAAGTGAAATTTTGGAGTAAACAATTTAAGTGGGGAAGAGTGTCGATTGAAGATGACCCTCACAATGAGCGTCCTGTGGAAGCGACTTCTGAAGAAATGTGCCAGTAATTGGAAAGTTTGATTTTGGCATATAAGCGAATGTAGGTGTCGAGATTTGCGGATGAGACAGGCATCTCAGCAGGAGCAGTTTGGACCATTATTCATGAAACCTGGACATGTTCAAGGTCAGTGCAAGAAGGGTACCAAGAATGCTGAGTCCTTTTTAGAAGAGAAGAGAACTTGGAGCTTCTCACTGAGGATACGGAATATTTTTTTCAACGTTTGGTGACAGGAGACGAGACTCGGGTATATCAGAGAGATCCTGAGTCCGAAATGGAGTCCATGCAATGGAAGCAAAAGACTTCCCCCACCCCTAATTGTTTAGGATTGAAAAATCTGCTGGCAAGGTCATGGTAACTGTTTTCTGGGATGAGAAAGGACTTCTGCTTTTAGAATTCATGCCGCAGAAGACTACCATAACTGGACAGACCTATGCTAACACAATTACCGCTTTGCGAGAGGCCATCAAAGAGAAAAGGCGAGGAAAGCTCTCAGCAGACGTGCTGCTCCTACATGACAACGCGCCAGTGCACATGTCTGCAAAATCTGAAGCTGCCATTCGGCAATGTGTGGTTCCAACAGCTAAATCACCCACCCTACAGTACAGACCTAACTCCCTTGGTTCATTTTCTATTCCGAGTTATGAAAAATTTCTTCGGGGTAAAAGATTTTCAAGCGACGAAGAAGTCAAAGAGGCAGTCACGAACTGGTTTGAAGAGCAGTCAAAAGATTTTTCCAGGGGGATAAAGTAGTGTGTAAAATAAGGTGATCTCAGTTTGGTGCAAGAGTGGTACAAGTGCGAAAGAAGTAATGGAGTGTAAGTGTGGCATAAGTCCAGGTAGGTGTACCCCACATGATTAAAAAGGAATGGCTTTCGGTATAGTTCCCTAAGTATTCCATCAGGGTGGAAGCCGCCGTCCAGCTTGGCATCGAGGTCACTCCGTTGCCCTCCCTACGCCCCGGCCCGTCCTGGTTTCCGTGCAAGAAGGTCCTAAGTAAGTCCAGGCACTACTCTTTCTTGAGCTACTAGAACCTCTAATATTAAAAAGGATCGACTTTCGACTATATTGCAGGGTACTTTATCAGGGTAAAGCCGCCGTCCAGCTTGGTACCGCGTTCCCTCCATTGCCCTCCCTACGCGCCGGCACGTCCGGGGCCTCGTGCAAGATCGTAAGACCTGCCTGGTAGATAGTGCAAGAAGGGGTTTCGGCCACCATATAATCTGGTATAGCGGTTCCTGAGTAGCCACCCTACGCCAAGCGTGTGACCTAATTCGGGGCCCCATGTTCCCAAATACGTCATATAGACTATGAAATGTAGACTGAGGCTCCGGCCGTCTGAACCTGTAGGTGTGTGTGGGGGAGAACGGGAGCCTACAGATTGGTAAAGGCATCCTCCATAGCCCGCCCTACGCCTCAATCACGTATGGGAACGTGTACTGAATGGCCACGCCAGTAACCGTGACCTGCCTGAACGTAGGGTTAATTGCCGCCGTGTGGATTGGTACAGTGCCACCGTCGTAGAGATGGTGAACGTGACGTACCGCAACGTATGTGTTGAGAAGAAGCCGCGTTTGCTTGTAATGCGTGATGCAAGGAAAAAAGTTAATTATGACATCGTCAGAATTGTTAGTAAAAGTGGATGAAACCAAATTTTAATGCATGATAAGTTCGAACGCTGACGTGATAGACCGTATGAAAATACAAAAAGTTAAGTTTTCTCCAAAAAGTGGCACGTCTAATTTTAGCGAGTTTTTCCCAGTATATGTACGCCAAGACGTTGCGCGGGCGGAAGGCATTTGTGTTGGTCACCCCTGTGCTCCGCCCCGAGAGTAGTGTAACGCATCGTTGGTTCGGAGAACTGTTGCTAGCGCATGATAACCCGTCTCTCAATACTGCAATATGTCACGCGCAAGAGCGTGATGATAGAAGAGTAATTGCACATGTGCAAGAACGTGATGTTTTCCTCGGCACCTATCTAAGTGTAATTGAACACGCGGAAGAGCGTGATGTTTTCTGCCATAGCAGCAAGCAAGTCACCTGTCGAGCAGCAACAGCAGTCATCATCAAAATCGGTGGTAGGGGGGAGACGGTGCTGCAGGTACGAAAGTGATATCACATGCTAAGTAGACATTCTTAAGCCATTGAATGCAACATTGACCTATCAGGGTCTCGCATGCATGGATATGTTAAGTGGAGGTTAAGAAGGTTGGAGAGAACAGACGTCTAGGTGTGTATAAGACGTAGGCCTATAGGACCCCTCCTCCTCATAGCATTGTTGTCGGCGCGCACTTGCTGCGTCGTGAAGAAGGAAGGAAGGAAGCTGCTACTGTGAAGATAGGAGGTGTGTGAGAAATTGTGAAGAAGAAGAAGTGTGTCGGAGGTAGGCGAAATTTGTACATGAAATCTTATTACTATGAGTTGAATTAAAGGCTGCGCACATGTTCAAGCGTTGTCATCACGAATGCACTTGCGCAACAAAGCTTACTTTCACATACACGACACTTGTGTATGAGGTGCTCTGTTTGCGTTTGCCGAATGCGGGGGCAGAGAAAAAATATTTAGCACCCTCTCTAATAATACTGAACGCGAGAGTAGATAATGATCCTAATTATAAGGCTATCGTCACGTGGTCCAGACGTTAATCGAGACGATCGCTATTATTAGAGCTTGAACTAAACAGTTTTCCTCTGACACCCCTGTACATTTGACAACTACGAGAAGAGCACCTCAAACAGAGATCAGTATGTGAACGTAAGCGATATTGCGCATTTGCATTTCTGAGACAATCATCCTGGAACATGTGCGTAACATTCGAGAGAATTAATGTAAGGCTTCACCTAGGTGGTCGTTGCTACTGCATCGGTGCCGGTGGGTGCAGCTCCTCTGTGAAGAGGCGTTCAGCATGGTTATGCCGAGAAGAAGAAACACAGGTAGGTGCAGCGAATGTTTATATTAATATATGCAGTGATCCGTGGTATCGAAAGAAAACACAATAACAACATTCAGTAAAATTATGCATTGATTCAGATAAGCATTAGTGATAAATGTTTATACAGCTATCACGAGTTCCTCAAACAGATGATGATAGTCTATGTGGTCACTGACATTAGGCACCGTTCCAACATACGTCATTTAAGTTAAGGACGATGCCACATAAGACAGTACGTCCGGCAAAGCGAGTGTGTAATGGCGCAATTGCTGCTGTAGGATGTGAAAAATTCAGGCAAGATATTTCAAGTCCACTATCGTTAGGCTTATGTATTACGTACCGAAATACAGTCTTGCCGATCCATAGTTCATCGGTGGTGATAGGCGAAAGGCACCGCTCTCGCATCCGAACACCGTTGCCCCGGTACCCCTATTGCAGATTGAAACTTGCATCTTAGGTTGACAGTCCGCCAGCGTGTCAATATGCTCGTCTCTGAGAACAATGGATTTCTACCCGCCCCTCCCTATGGCGCCGAATTCTAATAGCGGCTGATAGTCGCGAAGGGGGGGTACAAAACGACTGATACGTACTTGGTCCTGTCCGAGTTGATGAACATCAGACGCCTGAGCAGCACTCTCTGGGGATCGAATGCCGGACTGGCAGGCCAGTAGGGAAAGGTGTCGGACGAGGCGTCGGGCAGCAACGGCTGCTGAAGTTGACGCCTATTCTTCACAGAAGCAGCAGTTTGTCGAATAGTTGCCATCGCAGCAGCAGGGAACAGACTGATATGGGGCGTGATCGAACGGTTTTTTATAGGGCTGCAACAAATTCGGCACTATGACGTGTCATGTCAGCTCGACATTGGACAAAATCTTTTTTCTGAAGATAGTACATTAACCAATCGCAGAGAGAATGCGCGGTTTTGATTACGCAAGAGTATCTGTGAAACTTGTGACATGACAATGTACACCAGTGGCTGTGATAGAAAGAGGCAGTTGGGGGCACTCGAGATCCTCTTGGTAGACGGATCGGCCGTCCGGTCAGTATTGCGAGGAATGTACACTTCGAGACGCCGTAGGCGTAGAGGTGTGAGAAACCTGCCACGGCTTCGGTAATCCCCGTGTGTAATTCTTTATATTCAATATGTCCGTCGGTCCAATTTAAGCCGTTCTCTGGCGAGCCATGATCCGCCTTCTTGTAGGGGCTCTTGAAGCGGAATGTCCCGGACGCGCGGCGCTGGCCATGCACAATTCAATGACGACCGTCTCATTCTGCCGCCCCCGCAAGAGATCGTAATCAATCAGGAAATCCCTGCCGCCAGCCATGTTAGATTAGGAATAAGATGAATTGGCAAAGTACCTACCTTTTATAGGCAGCTGCGGCAGCATTAACCCCAGCCGCCACGTGACATTTTTGCCCCGAATTCGATAGCGAACAGCCGCTTCACTTGCCGATCTGCATTGTTGCAAGCATCGAAGAGCGAAATGAATTGTTTCGGGGTGTAGCCCCGATTCATGTAGAGGGCGAACAGACAGCAGTACTTTCCGCAGACGTCGGTCGTCAGGCCTTGTAGCTGTCGCCTGTTATAGTCCAACGTTATGAAGTTGCGTTTAATGAATGCCTGGATGACCGGTACGAGCGGTACGTTGCCATATGAATCAAAGTAGTAAGCACTCGAATATTTGGGTCGGTGTGCACGGCTAGCCAGTGTGAACCTCTCTCTGTGTGGGCGATCGGCATTGACGATGACGGTGGCGGAGGATTGAGCGACTGATTGCAGTAGGAGATCGAAGGGGAAAACGTCGAGGGATGAGCTGACGTCACGCAGTGTAAACAGTTTCTGCACAGTTTCATTTTAGAAGTCCGTCGAGAAGTTACGTGAAAAATCGATGAGGCCTGATTGTCGAATTCTAGGTTTATATGCATATCGTGTGTTATCTGCAGTCCTGTGTTCGAGTGATGTATGCCGGAAGCCTCGAAAAGCGTCCCGTAGCCCATGACGGGCGTTTTTACATGATCCATTCCTAGAGTTAGGCCCTTGTTAGGGAACTGTTTACCGTTCACAAACAATGAAAAAATCACAGATGTAATGTTGAAATTTGTACGTGTTGCTGTCCAGTGAACAAATAAAAATCGGTGTTCATAAACATGGTTTACAACAGACGTTTTGGGATGCGACCCAGGACGGCGTTGTCTATAAAAAAAACTTAGATCCGGCCGAGAATGTGAATGTGTTGAGTTCGACCCTTGTCAGGTTATATCGCGCAAGACTCCTCTTGTTCAGTGTCGATTTGTAAGCCAGCAATATGGCGGGTTTCGGCCTGACGCGTCTGACCAGTAATTGGACGACGAAAAATTTCAAAACCATTTTCGAATCGGAACCCTTTTTCATCAGTTAGAAGCTAGGTAGGGCTTTCGTCAATCTGATTTGCAACCCGACACCAAGCAGGAAGTATAGGGGCACGTTACATATGTCACCAGGTAATCGACCACATAGCTGGAATTCCTTACTCGCGCTAAATCTGTGACAACGAGTGATGAATCCCCGGTTCACCGTGGCGGTCAGATTCTCGGCCGACGGAACGGTAGGCTGCGTATCGCCCGTGTCTAAATAGCAGTGCGCGTTCGAGGAATCTGTCGCTGCAGCATCTGTGCCGTTGGTCATGAGTCTCCTGATACAGTTTGATATCGAGAGCAATGTACGTATCCTTATCGTAAGATAAAAAGAATTCCAGATCATTTTGATCGACGGGGTCAATGTGTTTGTATACGACCTCTATCGTGTCGAGCACAGGCGTCTGTATAGGCCAGTGTGCTAAGATGTCAAACTCGCTACTAACGGACGTTATCTCCGTGGCAGACACGACGGGCTGCTGAAGAGTGACTGGGTGAAACTAAGAAAATATGTCCTTTTATATTATTTTTCTCGGTGCACGCTCGGTCCTATTTAGGTCTCGAGATTTTGGTCACTTCTTAGGGACCCTCTTCTTAACACTCGCCGCCTCCCTGTCGCGTTTGCGTCCCCGACCTCGCAATTTGTTAATTAAATTTTGGGCAGATTCCGTCACGTGTTTCGACACGATGTCTCTAGCACTCACGTCGTCAGTTGACTTGCGTGCAACGTCTCGCGGTTCTTTGCTTTGTCCCCACTCCATAGGAGTGACAGATACCAGAGGAAGAAGCTGCCGAAAAAAATTCCGGTCCCGTGTCCTCACTGAAGGTAGAGCGAGGCGGAAAAAACGGGACCGATCCCCAGGGTGGTAAGTCCACGTGCAGTCTGATTTAGGTAGTACACTTATAATGGATGTCCTCCTATTGATGCCGACGCCCCATTTTATAAAATTTTAATTTTTACCTATTAAATTTTTTTTTTTTTAAATGAAGTACCACTTTTGTGGGTGTCGTGCTGTCCTCGAAGAGGATATGCAACCCTTCGGTCGTCAGGAACTCGATTCGAATGTCCTGAAATCTCCTCTGCTCGAAAGGCACATAATACACGTTACGAAACTCGTGCTGCATAATGATGATGATGATGGGAAGACGAATGTCCGCATGCTGCGGGCGGTACTGTCGCCCCAAAATTGCGGTGATATCAGGTTACAGTATATTATCGTGTATGGGCGGCGAGGACGAACACGAAATTTCACACAATCCCACTTCCCTAATGGAGGTCGAACCCAGGTCCACGAGCTGAGCCAGATTCACCGTGAAATCGGCGTGTGTATTCTGTTCATAAATTTCGCGCCACGCGTTGCTGAACTGTGTGACGTAAAAATGGCTGTGGGTCGCAATCTTGTGTAGATGTTCTTCACGCTAATTGCAGGCACCCAAGAGTCGAAGTACTGACTGTAACCTCGCCAGCGGACGAGATATTCGCGAATGCCGCATTTGACCCTCTTGTCCAGTATTTTATCTATCTTATAGGAGGTCCGGTCAGTTATTCGTACGGGGGTAAGTTCCACGCGATAAAACTGGTCTTCGATTGGTGTGTCATTTAAATCCTCTAGTTCGTAGACGGCACGCGGCCGCCTACCCATTACTTTGGAGTCCTTCATAATCTCAGTGCTCAAATTTGTTAGGCAGCCTTCGTAAACTGCGTCTTCTCTTTGCTGATGCGCACGTGTTGCCCCACACGAAAATTCGCTTTTGCGACACGAACGCGCCCGCGAGGAGACTCCCTTCTCGTCCATTTGCCAAGCACGTTGTCGTCCAGTGACCCGTGTCATTGTAGGCCTTGACAAATTACGGCAGGTCATCGACATATATATAGGTATTTTTCCGTGTGAAATATTTATAGAGTCTATCGCGAATCGTGCGACGCACGCGTTCGACGAACGCACATTTCAGGTCGGGTTTCCTAAACACCTGAATCTGGATGCCATCATCCGTAACATGTTCTGAATATGCTTATTTATAAATTCCTTGCCCTTATCAGTGCGTACCCATATGGGACATCTTGTAGAATATTTAGGGTCATTAAATATGGACCGAGACGCCGAGGCGACGAAAGGCCCGCTCTTTGTCTTAAAGGGATCATATGTAGATATTTCGAGAATACATCTATTACCGAAAGAATGTATCTATAATTACCATTGTATTCTGCATAGGCGTGTAAACCAATAAATAACATTCTCACACGTGCACCACGTTAGTCACTGTATAGGGAATATGTGTGAAACGCTTCTTCACAGGCCTATGAAGCGTATAGTCATCATGTTTCTCTAATCAGGCTCTGATGACGTAAACAATCTTCTTCCTCTTCTTCTTTTGCCCCGCCGTCGCCAACCGAAGATTCTGCGGAGTCGATAAAGCCGATGGTCTGGCGGGCTCGTAATATAATTTAGTAATAGTAGTAGTTGTCAATAATAATTTTGCCTCCTACGAAGTTGTGCGGATTCAACACCCCATTCCTTCGGTTTCGCAAAGAGAGGCGCAATGACATCGCGAAATTTCTTTCCTTACGTTATATTAATGTTATCGCCAGGCCGATATCTATGCAAAGAGCAGTAGTCATAATTAATATTTTTTATGTCTTTAAGTCCTCCTTGCGACAAGTTGCATATTCACATCCTTACACGTCAGTAGTTCCCACAGTCCCTCCGTACCTCGAAACGCGGCGCTCTTAATTGTGAAATTGTCATCCGTATCTATAAACACCGGGGGATCACCTATTATCAATTGCTCGCCATCCTTACGGTTACCGTATTGTGTATCGAAAGACGTCTGCTCCTCCCCATGTAGGGGGAGTAGCTACTTTTCCGACATTTTCTTCTGTGCCTCCTCTTCCTATGTGACGTCATCATCATCATCACCGATTCCGGGAATAAATGTTTGTTTAGGGGTCTCGTACTATATCTCTTTCGATGAAGAAGGAATTGGCAAGTGGGGCCGCGTCTATTGTTTTTTGGGGGACATTTTCACCTCAACTTTAGGGACTATCAACTGTTTCGCTACCTCAGGCTCGAGGGAGGGCAACGTCCTGTTAGAATTTGTCGTGTCGGGCATTACTCGTCTTCTGGAAATCAGAGATAGCCTTTGTCTGCGTCTTCCGTCTGATACTAACCCCGCGAATTTTATGACGCTTCTTAATCCACTCTTCATATGAATGGCCTTTTTGTTTTTTAAGTCTGCTGCTGCTGCCTCCACTACGTTTCTTTCGCTCGCGAGGAGAAGAGAGGGCGGCGTAGTTTGTCCCCCTATGGTAGTGATCGGCCGAGACGAGGTACATCTTACGTAACATATTTTTCTGGGGTTAAAGATTAAGCTGGTGATTGTTGGCAGTATGGCGCCCAATAGAGGCAGTAGAAATCCCCCGCGCTGAACTATAAGTAGCTTCTTGCCAGAGAGTATTAAGTATCTGTCGACGACCTTGCGAAGCTCGGCCTTGTGTTTTTTTTAAATTGCGCGTGTTACAAACTGACAATCTTATATTGCCATTCAGGACATTAACACACACTCGTTTATACAGTTCACGAGTTCCTTGCTACAGTTAGTTATTAGGGCTTTGCGTAATTTAGGTTCGGCTGTCTTGAGCACGTGAAACGCGTGGTAATTCGAAGTCACACGCATCATCGCCTATATCGGATTAGACGACCGGACGATATCCTGTCGGGAATATGTTGGTTCGAAACCGCAGACCGTCATCCTTATCTTGTGTCAGATCTAAGATGATGTAATCGTGGCGTTGCAGTGTCGCATCCATGTAGGTGTTATACAACCCTATACTATCTTCGGGATACATTTGATTGGCCAATTACATGAACAGCTTCTAATCTCTGACTTTTTCAACGCGACCAAATAATGGACATTCAGTTAATTATCTCTCCATTAGCGTCCCTGATGACACAAATTTTGCGTAATTAAATTCACGCTGATATTTCTATGATGGCCGCCTGTCGTAAACAAGTCACACACTTACTTAGAATAGACGTCGTTTAACAGATCGTCTAGGATCACGAGGCACGGTTTGCCATCCCCAACACCACAAAATTTCTCCGGTAAGCCCTCGTGATATGTGGTGTTAGAGGGCAACTGCTGACGCGGCGGAACAGCGGTCTTCTCGCTGTAACACCAGATTATACCGCCGTCGAATTGTCGTTCGGTGCAGAGGGCGGGGAAATTCTGTAGCAAACGAATGCAAAATGACGTTTTGCCCGAACCGCTAGGTCCGCTCACTATACAACAGAACGGATGCTTGAATTTAAGGTCTTAATCATTTGAGTGCGGCGCAACTCGAAGGTCATGTCATCCAATATGTCGCACGTTTGAATATGTTGCGTTTCGTCCCTCGGCTGAATGTATATCACAGTGTCCATGACACAATATATCGCGTTCTCTCTCAGCCGGGCGATGTAGCGATACAGATGTATCCTGGCCGACGCGGTGATGTAAGATCCTATCACGTCATTCGTAAGTCGCAGACTAGGCACGTTTTCCTCTGCACCATACTTCCACGAGATCCAGAATCCGTTATCGCTGGCAAACACGAGGTTCATCTACTCGATGCCAGGGGTGGACCGAAATCCATACAATTCTTTGGGCTCCGTGATTATTTTGGTCATAGTTCGATCGTTCCTCTCCGTCAATTTCCCCCAAATGGAGTTGAGACAGGGTTTAGACAAATTTAGCATCATTATACCTGATTGATTCCGTTACTAGACCTATCCCTTCACTCTGCCAAAACGTTTCCACATATCGGTCTTCGTCTTCGGGGCTACCGACTCAGCCGGTATAACTACTAGCTTCCGCTTTGAGTTTCAAAATCTACTTATATACTCCACAAAATGCCGCACCCGCCTGTTTCGGGGTTGTATTCGGTCACCTGATACTCATACACCTCATAGATCTCGAGTATCAGGTACTAATTTTCTACTGCCAACCCCACCTCGTCCATTACCCACGTACCGGTTCAGCACGATCCTCATCTCGAGTATGCACACATTCCTCACTTTAGGAGGTAAGGACGCGCGTTCTACACAGTCAAAACATGAGTTTATTATTACATCTGAAAGGGAAGACGGGGTGATACAATTTCTCTGGTGGGACGAACGAACAGTTAATCAGGCCGTCCATACGTAGGCATGTTTTTATATCCTTACACGCATCGCCTGCGTGAATGATTTTTGAACCACGGGGAACTTGTAAAACTTACGTAAGTAGGGGTAAAAGATCATGACGTTGTCATATTGTATATTTGCATTCTCCCGTGCTTTATAGTGTAGACGCATAGCCTCAGTTCCACCCCCGTACACAGCATCACGGGTACGCATCGGAATCTGTAGTACTAGGGGATGCGCGAGCAGTTCGGGTTTGTTTCTATATACCTGCATCGTCAAACTCACATACCCATTCGAACTTGACCAGGTATCCCGCTCGCGTTATGTGCTCTAGGCGCGAAATCGTCCGCTCATACCTTTCAGTTAATGTATCACCATTGACAATGATGACGTCACGGAACGGCTGACACGTATGGCCGTGCCAATGGTACCCGAAAACACGTATATGGTATGCCTCTCAGGTCAATAAGCGACTACACTAAAGCGGGGCAATTCGGGTACTTTGTAGCCGCGACAGTTGTGACCCTCCATTACCTTCAACCCATCAATCTGCTCCATTCGCAGCAGCCATATGAAAGCCTTGTTACTATACTTGTTGTTACATGTGTACCCAACGGTCGGTATGAGACCTATAGTGTCAGGCTCAAGGATTCGTCTACGCAACAACTTATTGCATGCCGATGCGATTGTTATTGACTCGAGAAATGCTTCTATATTCCCTATTTATATGAACTCGCGCCTAAAATTTAGACACGCCTGTCTTAGGACTGTGACGTCATCCTGTCAGTAAGTTTCCAAAACCCGCATGTTGTCGAAAATGGGCTCCGATTTCTGGCTCTCATACCATGTGAGAAACTCTCTCCTCTCCTACTCGCCCATCTCATTCACACCATAATACGAAACGTCGGGGATGGGGACTATGTAATTGGGGTATTCCTCTGTATTGAATAAATGAGGGTACCACGTTTTGGAGTCCGTCAAACCGAACGCTTCGGGCCTCTTACGCAGAGGGCAAAGGAGGAAGGATACGCTATCCAAAAACACCAAATGCTCCATTTTCATGCACATTATCTTCAACCCATTCATAATCAGTTCGGATTTCCATTTTAGTAGTATCGTCCTATTCAGGATGAAATGAAGTCAAACACATTGGCATTATGTGCTATAGCGATGATCTTATAAGCCCAGGGCGTGGTTCGGTTCGATATGAAAGCAGGTCCCCCACAGGATCCACCAAGAACGAGTGCTTCCTCCTAGCGCATCGCACGGAGACTCCTACGTCTTTTTCGTCCTCGCAACGCGAACAGAACTGTTGCAAGCAGACGAGATTAGGTACCTGTGACTTAGCCTCGTCCTTGTACCTAATATTTTGGGTAGTTTCAAAATCATAAAAGACGTACAGTACCTTATCACCTGCGGGGAGCAACGCATCCTTCAGGGTTCTCATATAACACAAGTCACCTATTTCTTTTTTTGGCTTACAGTTGTCACAGAACCGCTTGTTCCATTCGTGCTTTTCGTACGTCACGACCCATCCACACGTCGGGCAACACCGCTTCCGTTCACATACTGATTTTTTCGTTGCGGTGCTTTGATTGTGGTTCGCGAAACACTTGCGGCTTTTAAAATGCCTGTTACATTCGGCGCAGGGGTAGCGAACATGGGAAAACGCGCATGGAGGCCTGGCCATGCAGTCGCTGCACGTCTGATCGTAGACGTGCGTGACGGCACTTGTGCATGCATTGTTGCATGCTTTACATACGTACTTTCTAACCATGGCACCTGTAAGAATTGTGGTCACGTGATAATGTCTTTCGACATAGTCATATTGTAGATTAATTCGCTTACACGCGTCGACCAGTCCTCGAAAATTATGTCTTCACAGATCAGACCGTGGTAGACAGTGTTCCTGAAAATGGAGTAGTTCAGAAATACCCGCACCGTTAGACAGATCGATAACGGTCATCTCGAGTAGCGTTTGGATCGCGTGATGTATCTTCCGGCCTTTCCGAAATGCATCGTAATTGGGATCATTATCTACTTTCGAAAATGCTATTACCAATGCGTGAGCTAAACAATTCTGCACTGCCCTCACTTCGACGATACGTTTTTTGACGTTCGCCATTTCGGAGTGCGGTGTGCCATACTCTTAATTGCACTTTTACCAAAACTGACGCGCATTTTGTCCGAATGCACGATTACGACTAACGTGTTGCGAGCATTGAATCTAGAATTCGAATGGGAGACTTTTTCAAACACACTCCATATCACGTATCCGGATAATTTAACTTTCCATCTGAAGCTGATTCCAATGGTTTTGTTATTTTGGTTTATCTCATTCTGAATCGTTATTCCCACCAAATCGGTATAACCTACGTCACGTAACGCGTGCTCAAAGAGATCGTTCACACTCGCTAGGAAATATGCTAGAGGCTCACTATTGTCCGAAGGGGGTATCAAACGCACTGCAAGTTGACTTCCCACAGCATTGTTGTACCGCCTATACTGTCTCGTATTCGTGTCCATTATCTCGAATCTGCGAGCCATGTT
>Ga0131853_10014761_pt1 | contig 14301 bp, 14 predicted proteins | sample TergutLab28metaG_FD_92764 | JGI IMG/M metagenome (GOLD analysis project Ga0131853, IMG submission 92764) | Labiotermes labralis P1 segment gut microbial communities from Petit-Saut dam, French Guiana - Lab288 P1 (version 2) (version 2) | ecosystem: Host-associated > Arthropoda: Insects >... | reverse complement strand
TGATGCTCAGAGTTTTCTGGGACTCACAAGGGGTATTACTGGAACATGATCTGGAAAGGGGCACAACAGTAAACAGTGTAGGGTATAGTGAGATGCTGAGTACCGAACTGTAACCTGCAATTCGAATCAAATGCCGAGGCCTGTTGTCGTCAGGTGTTCTGTTGTTGCATGACAAGGCGCGCTGACATACTGCCATCCACATTCTTCAATCTCTTGCGAAACTGAGTTTCAGGTTGTTGGAACATCCTGCATACAGTCCTGATCTCGCCCCGTCAGACTACCATCTTTTTGGTCCAATTAAAGAGGCCTTAAGTGGCCGTCGATTCACCTCAGACGAGGAAGTGAAATAAGCGGTGCATGAGTGGCTTGCTGCTCAGCCGAATACATTTTTTTCTGAGGGCATCCTGAAGCTTCTGAAATGCTATCTGCCTTCTTATCTATCTAACTATTTATCTATCTATTTGTCTATCCATCTCTCTATCACTCTGACTGTCTGTCTATGTGTCTGTCATTATATCTGACTATCAATTTATCTATCTGTCTATCCAACTGAATATTTATCTCTCTGTGTCTCATTCTATCTATCTAGCTATCTATCTATCTGTGTATCTATCTCTCTTTCTATATGTCTATCTATCTACCTATCCATCTGTCTAAATATCTATTTATATATCTACCCATCTGTCTATCTATCTCTCTATCTGTCTACTTATCTATCTATCGATCTATCAATCAATCTATCTATGTGTCTATCTATCTATGTATCTATCTATTTATCTATCTACCTGTCTATCTATGTATCTATTTATTAATATATATCTATTTATCTGTCTATCTCTTTATCTATCTATGTATGAATCTACTAATCTACCTATCTATCCCTCTATCTGCATATCTATATATCTGTCTAAATAACTATCTATCTATTTACTATATCTCTCTATCTATCTAACTATCTCTCTGTCTGTTAGTCTATCTACCTATCTATCTGTGTGTCTGTCTGTCCATCTATGTATTTATCTTTCTATCTATCTCTATCTCTACCCATCTATCTGTCTCTCTATGTACCTATCTGTCTATCTATCGATCTGTATAACTATCTTATCTATATATCTATCTATCTATCGATTTATTTATCGATCTATCAATCAGTCTATCTATCTATGTATCTAAATATATATCTCTATCTATGTCTCTATCTATCTATCTATCCTTGAATCTATGTATTTACCTATTTATCTACATGTCTATCTACCTAACTATCTAGCTATGATTCTATCTATCTACATATTTGTCTCTCTATCTGCATGTCTATATATCTCTCTACCTATCTATGTATCTACTATATCTATCTATATATCTAACTATCTCTCCGTTTGCCTGTCAGTCTATCTAACTAAAAATATATCTATCAATCTGTCTCTCCTTCTATCTACCTCTCTCTCTGTGTATCTATCTATCTGTCTGTCTATCTCTCTATCTATGTTTCTATCTATGTGTCTATCTCTCTATCTATCTACCTGTATCCATCTATCTCTCTATGTATCTATCTGCCTATCTATCTGTCTATCTAACTATTTATCTATCTGTCCATCTGAGGTCTAAATATCTATCTATATCTCTATCTATCTCTCTGCCTAGCTATCTATTTATCTATATGTCTATCCATCTCTCTATCTGTCTGTCTGTCTATATCTATCTATCTATCTGTCTATCCATCTCTCTATCTATCTGTCTGTCTGTCTATATCTATCTATCTACTACATCTCTATATCTATCTCTCTGTCTGTCTGTCTATCTACCTAACTATCTGTCTGTCTATCTACCTACTTGTCTATATTTCTATCTATCTATCTACCTCTCTATCTACCTATCTCTCTGTCTATCTCTCTTTGTATCTATCTTTCTATCTCAATATTTGTCTATCCATCTATCGATCTATCTATCCATCTATCTCCCTATCTATCTATCCATCTATCTATCTCTCTATGTATTTATCTGTCTGTCTATATATCCATATATGTATCTATCTCTCTATCTATATATCTATCTCACCATCTATCTCTCTGCGTACCTATTTATATATTTATAAATCTATCTATCTGTCTATCAGTCTATCTACCTACCTATCCATCTCTATCTCTCTATCTATCTCTCTCGATCTATCTATCTTTCAATCAATCTTTATCTCTATTTACCTCTCTCTCTGTCTTTCTATCTTTCTGTCTGTCTGTCATTCTATCTATCTATATAGCTAACTAGCTATCTATCTATCTATCTTTGTATCTATTTCCCTATCTTTATAACTTTGTATCTGTCTGTCTATCTATCTATCTATATATGTGTCCATTTGTCCATCTATATATCGTACCTATTTATCTATCGATCTATCTATCTGACTATCATATTATATATATATTTATCTATCTATTTACCTATCTATCTATCTGTGCATCTTTCTCTGTCTACCTATCTCTCTTTCTATCTACCAAACTATCTATCTCTATATCTATTCAAATGCCTCTCTATTTATCTATCTTTCTATCGATCCGTCAATCAATCAATGTATCTATCTATCTATTTATCAATCAATCTATCTGTCTATCTATCTACCTACCTGTCTATATTTCTATATATCTATCTTTGTATCTACATATCTAACTGTCTATCTACATGTCTGTCTGTCTATCTACCTATCTCTCTATCTATCTATCTATGTATCTACATATCTAGCAATCAACTACATGTCTGTCTGTCTACCTATCTATCTATCTATCTATCTCTATCTGCTTGTCTATCTATCTATCTCTCTGTCCATCTGTCTTTCTATCTATGTATCTATTTTCCCAGCTAACTATCTATCTACCTACATATCTATCCATCTATATATATCTATCTAACTGTCTATTTATGTATCTATGTCTATCTCTTATTTATCTATCTATCATTCTCTCTAACTGTCTGTTTATCTATCTATCTCTATCTCTATCTGACTATCTATCTATCTAACTTTCTATCTAACTGTCTTTGTATCTGTCTGTCTATCTATCTAACTTTCTATCTATCTGTCTGTATATCTCTCTATCTATCTATCTATCTATCTGTCTTTCTATCTGTCTATCTCAATCTATCTGCCTATCTATCTACCTGTCTGTCAGTCTGTGTACCTGGCTATCTATCTATTTATATATCTATCTATCTACCTACCTATCTAAAATCTCTCTATCTATTTGTCTGTCTATCTATCTATCTACCTATCTGTCTATCCACCTGCCTAACTTTCTATTCATCTGTGTATCTATCTGTCTATTTGTCTGTCTATCTATCTGTCTATATATGTGTCTATCACTCTGTGTATCTATCGATGTGTATGTCTATCTATTTATCTATCTATCAGTCTATCTACCTGTCTATCTATCTGTCTATCTATCTGTCTGTCTGTCTATATGCCTGTCATTATATCTATCTATCAGTATATCTATCTGTCTTTCCAACTGTCTGTTTATCTGTCTATGTGTCTCATTCTATCTATCTAGCTATCTGTGTATCTATCTGTCTATCTATAGGTCTATCTATCTTCCAATCCATCTGTCTAATTATCTATCTATCTGTCTATCTAACACTCTATCTGTCTATTTATTTAACTATCTATATATCGATCTAGCAGTCAATCAATCTATCTATGTGAATCTCTATCTATCTATAAATCTGTTTATCTAACTATCTATATATCTATTTATCTATCTACCTATTTATCTATATATATATCTATTTATCTCTCTATCTAGTTATCTATCTATCTACGAATCAATCAATCTACGTATCTATCTCTCTTTCTGCATGTCTATATATCTGTCTAAATAACTATCTATCTTTTTCTCTAGTATATATCTCTATCTATCTAACTATCTGTCCATCTCTCAGTCCATCTGTGTCTATCTACCTATATGTCTGTCTATCTATCTATGTATCTATCTTTCTATCTATCTCTCTATCTATCTCTATCCATCTATCTATTTATATATCTATCTCTCTATACAATTATCTATCTATATATCTATCTATCCAACTATCTACCTATATATGTATCTATCTCTCTATCTGCCTACCTACCTATCTATTTATCCATTTATCAGACTATCCATCTGTCTATCTATCTGTCTATCCATCTGTCTATCTATCTCTATGTGTCTGTCATTCTATCAATCTATCTGTCTGTGTATTTATCTATCTCTCTACCTATCTATCTGTCTATCTGTCCATCTATCTGTCTAACTATCTATATATCTATCGTTTAGTCTATCTATCTATTTATCTATTTATCGATCAATAAATCTATCGATCTATATCTATATTTATCTATCTATCTATCTGTGTATCTTTCTCTCTATCTATCTATCTGTTTATCTATCTATATATCTGTCTAACTCATTTGTATACATCTATCCATCTGTCTATCTACCTATCTCTTTATCTATCTGTCCATCTATCAATCAACCAAATAAATCTATATGTCTCTCTCTTTCTATCTATCTATATATCTATCTATCCATCTGTCTATCTACCTGTCTCTCTATGAATCTATCCACCTATCTATATATCTATCTATCTACATGTCTATCTACCTATCTCTCTACCTATCTATCTATGAATCCATATATCTATATCTCTATTTGCATATCTATCTATATGTCTATCTATTTTCTATCTATCTGTCTCTATCTATTTACCTATCTGTCTTTCTATCTATCTACCTATCTATATACCTACCTACCTATCTATGTATCTATATATCTGTCTATCTATCTGTCTGTTTATCTATCTGTCTGTCTATTTATCTTTCTATCTATCTATCTCTATTATCTGTCTATCTACCTGTATGAATTTCTGTCTGTCTATCTATCTGTCTGTCTATCTATCTATCTGTCTGTCTATCTATCTCTTTATATATCTACTTATCTATCTACATATCTATCTATCGACATATTTGTTTTTCTATCTATCTATGTATCTATCTATCTATCTACCTATCTATCTCTCTATGTGCACGTCTATATATATCTGTCTCCCTCTCTATCTATCTATATCTATCCATCTATCTCATTATCTCTGTCTGACTGTCAGTCTATCTATCTATCTAACTAAATATCTATCTCTCAGTCTGTCTGTCTATCTTACTGTCTTTCTATCTATCTACATCTCTATTTATCTACCTATCTGTCTATCTATGTATCTATATTTCTATCTATCTATGTATTTATGAATCTCTGTATCTATCTATCCATCTATCTGTCTCTCTATGTATCTATCTATCTGCCTATCTATCTATGTAACTATCTATCTATATATCTATCTATCTGTCTACCTACCTCTCTCTATCTATATATCTATCTGTCTGTCTATCTCTCTATCTGTCTGTCTAACTACCTATCTATGTCTGTATCTATCTATCTTCCTACCTATCTATCTATTTGTCTATCTATATGTCTGTCTATATATCTATCTCTCTATCTATCTATCATATCTATCAAACTATTCTCCGTCTCTTTGTCTATCTATCAATCTATCTGTTTATCTATCTGTCTATCTATCTGTCTATCTATCAAACTCTCTATCTACCTATCTGTATGTCTATCTATCTATGCGTCTATCTTCCTATCTATATATCTATCAATCTATCTCTATCTAATTATCCATCTATCCCTCTATCTATCTGTCTATGTATCAATCTGTATTTATTTGTCTATCTATCTATCTATAAATTTATCTATCTATCTGTCTACCTCCCTATAACTATATCTATCTATCAATCTATCTATTTATCCATCTATGTATTTACCTATCTATATATCTATCTATCTCCATCTATCTCACTATCTATCTGTCTATGTATCTATTTATCTGCCTATCTATCTCTCTCTCCATTTGTCTAACTATCTATCTATATATCTATGTAACAATCTATCTATATATCTATTTCACTACCTACCTGTCTATCTCTATCGAACTATCTATGTATCTATCTATCTGTCTTTCTATCTATCAATCTATCTGTCTAACTCTCTTACAATCTATGTGCCTACTTACCTGTCTATCTATCTATTTATCTGTCTATACATCTGTCTATCTATCTGTCTGTCTATGTACTGTCATTCTGTCTATCCTACTACCTATCTATATATCTATCTATCTATCTGTGTATCTATCTCTCCATTTATCTTTCTATCTATCCATCTATCTAACTCTGTATCCCATCATTCCATCTATCTATCTACCTCTCTATCTCTCTATTTATCCTTCTATCGATCTATCAATTTACCTGTCTCTTTATCTATCTATCTAGCTATATATCTATTTATCTATCTATCTATCTGTGTATCTATATCTCTGTCTGTCTATCTATCTATCTGTCTATCTATCTTTATATCTATCCATTTGTCTATCTGTCTATCTACGTATTTATCAATGTATCGATCTATCAATCGAACAATCATTCTATTTATCTATCTGTCTTTCCCTCTATCTATCTATCTTACTCCCTATCTATCTGTCTGTCTATATATATATCTATGTACCTATCTCTTTCTCTATTTACCTATCTACCTATCTAAGTACATGTCTGTCTATTTTTTCTATCTATCTCATTTCCTATCTATCTATGAATCTCTCAATCTATCTCTCTATCTGCATGTCTTTCTATCTGTCTGTCTAATTATTTATCCATTTTTCTATCTATCTACCTACATATCTATCTCACTACCTACCTATCTATCCATTTATCTATCTATCTCCCTGTCTATCTATCTATCTATATATCTATCTGTCTATGTATCTGTCTATTTATCTCTCTGTGTATTTGTCTAACTTTCTATCTACCTACCAATCTACCTAGCTATCTATCTATCTCTCTATCCATTTATTTTTTTATCTATCTATATATCTATCTATCTACATATCTGTCTACATACCTATCTATCTTTCTATCTATCTATATATCTACCTATCTGTCTCTCTATCTGCACGTTTATATATTTGTCTAACACTATCTATCTATATATCTCCTATATCTATCTATCTATATAACTATCTGTCTGTCTGACTGTCAGTCTATCTATCTATCTAACTTTCTATCTGTCTATATATCTCTCTATCTATCTATCTATATATCTGTCTGCCAATCTATCTATCTACCTACCTATTTTACAATCTATCTTCTTACCTAGCTATTTATCTCTCTATCTATCCATCTATCTGTCTATCTAACTGTCTTTCTATCTGTCTGTCTATCTATCTATCTTTATCTATCTAATTTCTATCAAACTATCTACCTTCCTATCTATTTATCTATCTATCTATCTGTCTATCTAACTACTATCTGTCTGTCTATCTACCTACCTACCTCTCTATCACTATCTATTTATCTATCTATCTATGTATCTCTATCTATATATATCTAGCTGTATATATGTCTGTCTATCTATCTATCTGTCTGTCTATGTCTGTCATTCTATCTATCTATTTAGATATCTATATATATATATCTATCTGTGTATCTTTCTCTCTATCTGTCTATCTAACTATCTATCTGTATGTCTATCAATCTGCCTATCTATCTAACAATTTATCTATCTATCTCTCAATTTAAATATCTCTATATACATTTCCATCTGTCTATCTACCTATCTATCTACCTGTCCAACTATCTATATATTTATCTACGTATCTCTCTAGCTATCTACATGTCTATCTATTTTTTTCTGCCTATCAATGTATATATATCTACCTATCTATCTCTCTATCTGCACGTCTATCTATCTAACTGTCTGTCCATCTCTCTGCCTATCTATTTATCTATTTACCTACATATCTATGTATCGAACTACCTATCTATATATATATATATCTATCTGTCTAACTGTCTATCTGTTTATCTATCTGTATATCGATCTATCTATATATCTGTATGTTTATCTATCTGGCTCTCTATCTGTCTATCCGTCTGTCTATCTATCTATCTATCTAACTCTCTATCTATCTGTCAATGTATCTCTCTATCTGTCTGTATATCTATCTGCCTATCAATCTCTTTATCTACCTACCTATCTAACAATCTATCTATCTACGTAGCTATCTATCTATCTAACTATCTATTTATCTGGCTGTCTATCTATTATCCATCTGTCTCTATCTACCTACTTATTTGTCTCTCTATCTATCTACCAAACTATCTGCCTGTCTATCCATCTCTCTACCTTTCTATCTATCTGCCTATCTATCTGTCTTTATATCTATCTACCCGTTTGTCTATTTATCTATTTGGTTATCTATCTATCCTCCTCTCTATCTATCTATCTATCTTCCCATCTATCTATCTAACATCCTATCTGTCTATCCATGTGTGTATCTACTTGTCTGTATATGAGTCTGTCATTCTATCTATCTTTGTATCTATCATTCTATCTATCTGTCTATTTATCTGTCTACGTGTCTGTCATTCTATTTATCTATCTCTCTATCTAGCCATCTATCTCTCTATCTATCTTTCTATCTATCTCTATATCTATTCATCTATTTATCTACATATCGATCAATCAATCTCACTATCTGTCTTTCTGTGTCTATTTATCTATCTATGTATCTATCTATATATCTATTTATCTATCTACCTGTCTATCTACCTGTCTATCTATGAATCTATCCATCTAACTATATATCTACCTATCAATCAATGTCTATTGTTTATCTACGTACCTATCTATCTACATGTCTATCTATCCTTCTACCTATCTATCTATCTACCTATCTATCTGCATGTCTATATCTGTCTATATATATCTATCTCACTATCTATTATATCTATCTATCTGTCTGACTGCCAGTCTATCTATCTACCTATCTATCAATCTGTCTGTGTATCTATCTGTATATCTATCTACCTCTCTATCTATCTATTTATCTGCCTGTCTATCTATCTATGTATCTATCTTTCTATCTCTCTATCCATCTACCTCCTTATATCTGTCTATGTATCTATCTATCTGCCTATCTATATCTCTCTATCTGTCTATCTATTTATCTATCTATTTATTTATGTAACAATCTATCTATTTACATATCTATCTATCTCTCTACCTACCTGTCTATCTATCTATTATTCTATCTGTCTGTTTTTCTGTCTGTCTATGTTTCTGTCATTCTATCTATATTTCTATCCATCCATCTATCCAACTATCTGGGTATCTCTATCTCTAGATATGTCTATCTATGTATCTATCTAACTATCTGTCTAAATATATATCTATATAACTATTCATCTGTCTATCTATCTATCTGTCTAACTATCTATCTATATATCTATCCATCTGTCTATCTATCTATATATCTGTATATCGATCTATCAGTCTATGTCTATCTCTCTGTCTATATATCTATTTATATATCTAACCACCTATCTGTGTATCTATCTCTATCTCTATGTCTAAATGTCTATCTATCTAACTATCCATCTATTTATCTATCTATCGATCTATAAATCAATCAGTCTATTTATCTATCTATATATATATATTTATATATATATCGATCTATCTGTCTACCTACCTGTCTACCTAGGAATCTATATATCTACCTATACATCTATTTATCTATCTACCTGTCTATCTACATATCTATCTATCTTCCTATCTCCTTACCTATCTATCTATCTATGTGCCTATCTACCTCTCTATCTCTATCTGTATGTCTATCTATCTATTTATCTATCCATCTGTTTGTCTGTCTATCTGTTTTTCTATCTATCTATCCAGATATACATATATCTATCTATCCATCTATCTGTCTAATTATCTATCTATATATCTATACATCTATCTATATATATATATTTATATATATCTCTCTATCCATCTATCTGTCTAACTATCTATCTATATATCTATCTATCTGTCTATTTATGTGTTTATTTATCTATCGATGTATATATCTATCTATATATCTGTCTCTCTATGTATCTATTTGTCTATCTATCTCTCTATCTGTGTGTCTATCTCTCTGTCTATCTATCTATCAAGCTATCTATCTATCTTTTGGTCTCTCTATATATCTGTCTATCTTGCTATTTATCTCTCTATCTGTATATCTATGATCCCATCTAACTATATATCTATCTATCTATGTATCTTTATACCTATTTACATATCTATTTATCTACATGTCTATCTACCTATCTCTCCATCTATCTATCTATGAATCAATCTCTCTATCTATCTGCATGTCTATCTATCTCTCTATCTCTTATCTATCTGTCTGTCTATCTGTTTACCTATCTGTTTGTCTATCTATCTATCTACCTATCTATCTATCCATCTATATCTATATATCTGTCTAACTATCTATCTATTATATATCTGTCTATCTATCCATCTATTTATATATCTGTCTGTTTATCTATCTGTCTGTGTATATATCTTTTTTTCTATATATCTATCTGTGTATGTATCTGTCTATCTGCCTGCCTGTATATCGGTCTGTCTATCTATCTATCTACCCACCTATCTATCTGTCTATTTATATATCTAACTATCTATGAATCTATCTATATAACTACCTATCTATCTCTCTACCTGCATGTCTATATATCTGTCTAACTCTCTAGCTATCCAACTACTATATCTGTCTATCTATCTAATTATCTGTCTGTCTGAATCTCTGTCTATCTATCTATGAATCTGTCTGTCTATATATCTGTCTATCTATTTATCTACCTCCATCTAACTACCTATCTTTCTATCCATCTATTTTTCTATCTATTTCTCTATCTTTTTTTGTATCTCTATCCATCTATCTCTCCATCTATCTGTCTGTGTACCCATTTATCTGCCTATCTATCTATGTATGTAACTATATATCCATCTATATAGCTATCTGTGTACCTACCTGTCTATCTCTCTCTACCTATCTATCAATCGATCTGACTGTCTGTCTAACAACCTATCCGTCTATCTTACCACATATATATCTATCTTCCTATCTGCCTAAATATCTTTCTATTTATCTATCTATCTGTTTATCCATCTGTCAATCTATCCGTTTGTCTATATATCTATATATCTATCATAATTATCTACCTCTCAGTCTATCCTTCTATTTATCTATCTGTATATCTGTCTATCTATCTGTCTATCTATCTAACTCTCTATCTATCTATCTACCAATCTGTATCTTTATATGTCTATGTATCTATCTTTCTATCTATATATCCATCCATCTATCTCTCTATCTATCTATCTATTTATCTGTGTATTTATTTATCTGTATCTCTATTTATCTATGTATATATTTATGTCTACCTGCTTATCTCTATCTATCTATCTATGTATCTCTCTATCCATTTTTCTATCTGTATATCTATCTATCTCTTTCTAACTATATGTCTGTCTGTCTATCTCTCTATCTATATATGTATGTATCTATCTTTCTAATTACCTACTCTTCTATCTCTAGCTATCTATCTACCTATGTATCTATCTATATATATATAGCTCTCTATCTATCTGTCTATCTGTATGTGTGTCTCTCTATCTATGTATTTTTCTATCTATATATATATATATATATATATATATTTTTTATCTCTATCTGTCTATCTACCTGTTTATCTGTGAATCTATATATCTATCTATGAATCTATCTACCTACCTATCTGTCTCTGTATCTGCATGTCTATATATCTGTCGAACTATCTACCTATCCATCTATCATCTATAACTATCCATCTGTCTGTCTGACTGTCAGTGTATCTATATACCTCTCTATATATATATTAATCTGTCTATCTATCTATATATCTGATTGTCTATGTATCTATCTCTCTGCCTATCTCTCTCTCCATCTATCTATCTATTTATCTATGAAACTATCTATTTATATATCTATCTATCTGTCTATATCTCTCTATCTATCCTAATATCTATGTATCTCTCTATCTGTCTATCTATCTATCAATCTGTTTACCTATCTGTCAAATTCTCAATCAATCTTTCTGCCTACCTACCCATCTCTCTACCTATTTATCTATCTATCTGGCTATCCATCTCTCTATCTACCTGTCTGTCTATGTGTCCGTCTTTCTATCTATCTCTCTATATTCCTATCTATATATCTATCTATCTATCTGTGTATCTATCTGTCTATCCATCTAGCTGTCTATCTCTCTATCCATCTATCTGTTTATCTATCTATCTATATATCTAGCCATCTGTCTATCTTTCTATCTACCTTTCTATCTCTATTTATTTATCTATCGATCTATCAATCGATGTCTCTTTATCTATATATCTAACTATATATCTATTTATCTATCTAAATGTGTATCTATCTCTATCTGTCTATCTAACTGTATATCTATCTATGTCTCTATCTATCTAAATATCTGTCTATCTATCTATCTATATATCTGTCTATCTATTTATGTCTCTTTATCTATCTATCTGTCTCTCTGTCTATCTATCTATGTGTCTGTCTATTTATCTGTCTATATTTGTCAATCTATCTCTCTATCTATCAATCTGTATATCTATCTACCTACCTACCTATCTATCTATCTACCTAGCTATCTATCTATCTACTTCTCTATCTATCTCTCTATCTATCCATGTCTATCTATCTATCTATTTGTCTATCTATCTACATATCTGTCTATCTACCTATTTCTATACCTATCTATCTTTCTATCTCTATATATCTACCTATCTGTCACCCTATCTGCACTTATATATATCTAACTCTCTATGTATCTATTTATCTCTATCTCTCTATCTATCTAACTATCTGTCTGACTGTCAGTTTATCTATCTATATACCTATCTATCAATCTGTCTGTCTATCTATCTATCTACCTCTCTATCTTTCTACCTATCTATCTATCTATATATATAACTTTCTATCAATGTATTTCTATCCATCTATCTCTCAATCTATCTGTCTCTATATATATCTATCTGTCTATCTATCTATGTAACTATCTATCTATATATCTATCTGCCTATCTGTCTATCTACCTCTCTATATCTATCTGTCTATCTATCTTTCTTTCTATCTATGTCTCTATCTGCCTACATATCTATCTACCTCTCTATCTATCTATCTACCTATCTATCTGTCTGTCTACCTATGTGTTTATTTTTCTATCCATATGTCTCTCTATCCACCTATCTCACTATTTATCTATCCCTCTATCTATCTGTCTATGTATGTATCTATATATATATATATATTTGTCTACCTACCTATCTCTATCTATCTATATATCTACCTATCTATCTATATATCAATCTATCTCTCTATCTATTTATCTGTCCATCTGTCTGTCTAACTCTCTGTCTGTTTATCTATCTATATATCTATGTATCTATCTGTCTATCTATCTACCTACCTGTCCATCTCTATCTATCTAACTATCTATCTCTCTCTATCTATTTTATTATTATTATTATTATTACGCATGCTCCATTACATTGTGTAATACTACATGCTATGCTTCCTTTGATCTCTCTATTGTTCGTTCTGTAGTTAAATTTCGAAATCTATTGAATTTATAAACTCACAAAACACTCTCTTATATTTGTATATAAGTTCTTGTTTAATTTCCATCCAGTTTCGTTCTTTATTAATTTGGTGTTTTAGGACCTCTCGCTGTGTGCTGGTCTTCTCACACTGGAATAGGAGATGATCCATGGTTTGGTCGTTGTGGCCACATATACATCTCGCGTCGTCCCTTAGGTTGAACCGGTAGAGATATGCCCTTGTTTTCCCGTTTCCGGTCAGCACGGCTGCTAGCTTTGCAGTTAATGTTATTTTTATCCCTAGTCTGTTCTGTACGGATGGAAAATATTGTTTTGTTGCAGCAGCCTTGTTACTTGCTGTCCATTCTGCTTGCCATTTTTGTTTGGCCTTTTCTGCTGCTCTGTGGCATAGGTAACTTTTGGGTATTCTGATTTATTCGTAATGTTTAGCGGTACTCTGCGCCGCTTCTTTCGCTCCTTTCTCAGCTAACTCGTTGCCGTGTATTCCTGTGTGGGCCTTCACCCACGAGAACCTTATTTGCCATCCGCTTCCCTCCAGACTAGCAAACTTTTTTCTAATTTCTGCAACCAATATACCGTGGTTTTTGTAGTTTTGAAGCGAGTCCAGATTAATCCGGCTGTCAGTGAATATTGTTGCCCAGATTGGGTTAATGCTCTGCCTGGACAGCACTTCTAGTTTTTCTAATGCTTTGAGTATGGCAAGATGTTCTGCCCGATA
>Ga0131853_10014760_pt1 | contig 14303 bp, 6 predicted proteins | sample TergutLab28metaG_FD_92764 | JGI IMG/M metagenome (GOLD analysis project Ga0131853, IMG submission 92764) | Labiotermes labralis P1 segment gut microbial communities from Petit-Saut dam, French Guiana - Lab288 P1 (version 2) (version 2) | ecosystem: Host-associated > Arthropoda: Insects >... | reverse complement strand
GGGGGGGGGGGGGGGGTGACTATTTTTTTGGGTATATATTGATATGAGCTATAAGATAATAGCACTTGTGAATGTTGGCTTAGCTAACTACACATGCCACATTTATTACTGAGAAGCTAATAATTCCTTGGCTATTCAACAAAATCACTACAATTTTTGGACCCCAAATGTTAATTATTGTGTTCACAAGAGGCTACCACTTGCCCTTATACTGAGCCAGATTAATCCAGTGTTTTCCCATCCATCCTTTTTCTTTACAACAAGCTTTTATATTGTTGTCCCATCTATGTACCTAGACATTCTGAGCTGTCACTTTCCTTCATGTTTCCATGCCAAAATCCTGTGTGCATTCTCTTTTCTCCCATATATGCTATGTGTTCTACATGACTCACTATCCATCATATGGTCACCCAAATAATATTTGGTGAGGAGTACAGATCACAACACTCCTCATGCACTTTTCTGCAATTTCCTCTTACTTTGCCCATCTTATATCCTTCCATCTTCATCAGCACATTGTTCTCAAACACCATCAGCCTGTGTTCTTCCCTTAGTCAAGTATGAGAGACGAAGTTTTATTCACACACTCACACACACAAAAACAGAATTATAGTTATGTATATTTTAATGTGTATGTTCTCAGATGCCAAGAAAAAAGATTCTGAATTAAATTATAGTGGGCATTCTTTGAATGTAATCTGCACTTAATTTCTTCATGCATGCAATTTTGATTTGTTGGCATCATTCCCAAATATTTGAAGTATGCTGCATTTTCATAAGATTTATGAGCTATGTTTCTTTATGCTGTGATTGATTTTCTCAGCATTTTCTTGTAAACCACCCTCCTTACTAGCAAGTATAAGGCTTCTCTCTTTTTCTTAATAACGTATACATTTTTGACCAGTAAATTTACATTTTTAGGGTAGACCAGAAGCTTATGCATCCCATTCAATTTCATTATCAGAAAATTTAGATTAATTATGCATAGAACTTACTTCCACTTACATGTTTGTGTCCATGATGCTGTACTTGATTAAAAGCACAGGTTAAACTTATAATATAAGAAGAAGCAAGGAGCTATTGGCATTAAGTAAGAACAAGTTAAAATCTGTGATAGAAATAGTAACAGAACACTCCCTCTTCAAAGGAGACCTATAAATCTGTGATTAGTTGATGATCCAACATTTAGCTGTATCAAATGCTAAGGAAATCACCGTATTATACATGCTCTGCTTTGCTTTTCCTTGCTGAAACTCTTGATACCACCATTTTGTAGATCATTTCTGTGGCCATAGCGATTGTTATAAGTTCTCAGTAAAGTAGTGAGAAATATTCAAGTTACTGGAATATGGATGGAGATGCATGGTTTGCCATAGTGCAAGGTCTGTTGGACCTGGACCCCCCCACCATCATCTTCTGTATTTGCAATAAATTACTATTGTATTACTGCAATTACTGCAACTGACTATAGCTGCTACTGTCAACATACTAATAAAGCATTGACCTTGACAGTGGGGGAGGGGGGTTTCCTTATCTCCAGACACAGCTTTCAGACAAAAAAAATGGGTCCTATCAAATACACAATTCTCTGTCACTCTCCTCTGGTCGCCATTTGTTGTGGGTTCAGTTATGACAAGCCAGAAGGAAAATTTACACACAGTTGTAACCTTATATAACGTGACAGAAAATCAAATTAATTTGCATGCACAAGACATGACTGCACTTCAGCCTAACTGGAATTCATCAGTTACTGGTTATAACATCTAATGGCCTGTCTTCCTCCTGTAAAACCACCACTTGGTCACAGTTGTATTCCTGAGTCCTTTACTACTACTACTACTACTACTACTACTACCACCACCACCACCACCACCACCACCTCCACCTGTGCTGACAACTTAACAGAAATATAAGTAAGAGAAATGATTAGGCCTGTAGAAAACTACATTATCTGCACTTACCTGAAACTGTTCAACAAAATAATTAAGAAGTAAAGTCTTGATGTGTAGAGAATTATTGTGCATGTTGAGATCTATCGTGCCGGTGAAGTTCACATTTGTGGCAGATATCCTGTTCATGGGAAGAAAGGTTCATAAAAGCAAGAACAGTAGTTCTGAGGCAATGGGTTTCAGTGCCCACATTTCATTTTCAGTGACATTTGAGTTTTTTTGGTTATAGAAATACCAACATTTCACATGTTTTGAATGTAAATGTGTAACAAGAATTTAGTTATTAGCGAGCTACTGACCCTATACCACAAAATGGTGTTACAATAAATCAGTACGAGTCATAATGTACTTTTTATAAGGACATGCGGAATGGAGCTGTTACGCATAATTTTTTCCAAATATACGACGTGATTAGAGTGACGGACTGTGAGAGCTGGCAGATAGCGTTATTCAATAAGCCTGCTTCCCTTCAGTATGCATTGGGTCGTTTTATATTTGCAGCTTGTCAAATGGCTTTATCGTGTTGCAGCAAAGTGTAAAGAAAGATTGTACTTTGTAGGCTGGGCTTCAGACCTTGTCACGGCCATAAATCTTTCAAACAACTGGAATTTGATATTAATACGCATGGTAAATTACCGTAGGGATTAACAAACCTAGTTACTAAAATTCACCGCCAGCACTTCCTAATGTTTTATGTGATTCCCGTGTTGCTGTTTCGTTCTTACGAATTACCAATTAATTTATATATCAATAAAATACCAATAGCTTGAAAGTTATCCCCTTTGCAATGTCAATAGTCAGATATTGAATGGCGATGTCATTATTTCATTAAAATTCTGACCCACTATTTTGGTATTGTTGACAACAATCAGTTGCAAAGTACCAAGACGCGAGGTCTCCTGAGATATGTTGCTTATCCCCATCTTCGTGAAATCCGGTCATATAGGGACGACTGTATTTTTGAAAGGGAGGAGGGACGCCAACAAAAGCGTCTCTACGGTCGCTGAAACACTGCGTCATGTTGGCATATGAGATAGGCGAGCTACAGATCGGCCGTATCTCTTTAACCTCGATACTGGATGGAGATTAGTCGATGGTGTAATTTGAAATAATTTGGTGGCTGTGACACTACTGGCTTTATGGAGATGGACACGTGTTTTATTTACTTAGAATTTATGTTTTCATAATTCACATTCAATGCCTATTCGTACGATTACATTGCGGTGTCATTGTTTTAGGTCAGCTGGAGATGTTACACGTGTTTATGTCGTAATCTGTCAGTAAATGGAGTCGGAGAGGATTTTTTTTTATCCTAAACGCAAGAACAAGAGTAGAGATTTCAAGATTTGCGTTTTTTACAACGATATTGTTGAATATCCCAATCGTAAATTAATTTAACAATCGACGCGGCATGACGTTCTGCAGTCATTCAATATTCAAGACTAAAGGTAACTGTGTTTAGCTGAATGAAAAATTGAAATTGGGCTCCCTCTATAAAGTGGTATTTGTAAATAATACTGAAACTTATTAGCCCACGATTAAAGCGCGGTAAGTCCACCGATCTGCTTTATGTAACCTTTTAAAGCCTACTGGTCACGTGATGCATCAACAAGTTTAACATTCAAGAATTGTACGCTCTGCCCACACTGTAGTTAGGTGTTGAGAACAAACAGCGACTTGTGCCACTTACAGCATAAACTTACTGGTTTTTATAACTGAGATGAAAGGTGTTTACTGCGCGGTACGGACTGGGTCTTTAAATATAGCGATCAGCGCTTCGTCTCTAAAAGGTTAAAATACAGTAAATATGACGATCTGTTCGCATGAAAATTGTGATATAACCTTTTTTTTTGTTGAATTTTAGTGTCTTTGTCTTTTAATATTTTATGAACAACACAATGACGTCAATAGATATATCAGTATCAAAACTCGTTTGGATTTTATGGAAAAGTGACGTAATAATTTATCATGACATTTAATGTATTTCGAAACTACCAATTCACACTACTTGTGCTCTCACGACCAAACACACATAGTCGGATTATGCGCACCCAGTTAACGTGACGAGTACTTCATCTTGTGCTCAACTTTGGAAGAAACCGAGAAGGAAAACGTGTTGTTCTTGTACAGTAAAATTGGCATATTTTATAATATTATTATAATTCCTACTTGTGCAAATTATGGCTGTGAGAAGAACACAATTTTGTAACGAGCTGGGCTATTACGCAAGGAGAAGTGGCAATTCCTTACCGACGTTTCGGGACAGCCTATCGGTCCCTTCTTCAAGGTTCAAGAATCTAAAATGTAATTGCGAATACTCAGTGTGAGTGGATTGCCACACGAAGGCTTTAAATCTTTGAGTCCATATAACACGTATAAACATGTTAGTAGTAATTCGATTTATAGAATTATTTTTGCTGCTACGATGTGATAAAGATAAGGTATGTGCCTACGAAAAATTATTGACTGTTTTACCGGGCCGTGAATCGGAAATGATGGGGAAAAAAGTAACCATAAGTTAAGACGAGGAGCCACAATCACCTCGTCGAAAACTTAGTACTTCAGCAAAACTTGTTGTTCTCACTGACAGGCATTTCAACTTTTACACGCACAAATATTTTATGATGATTCATTTTGTTGAGGAAGATGGTAAAACTTTATTCCATATTATGGTGCCCCTATGCATGTTTGTGCATTTCCACTTTAAACTGTTGGATATGGTTCCGAATCCAAAATTACTAAGTGGGTTTATAAGTTTTCGTTATTGAATTAATACGTTTTAATTATTGGTACCACTCTCAGGTGATAAATTACAGAATGATTTTATTTATCGTGGGCCAGAGTGGTAAACGTCATTATCTGTCACTAGGCACTACGATACAGTACCTTCTGCTTCTCGGCTGTCAGTCTCGCCATGAAAAAAAAAAAGATAGGTATTTGCTAACACCTGAACATAAATAGTTCGAAATTTAACTGTTCATTCCATTAAAGAGAAGGGAGTGTAAAACCATACTCACGAGGCGGGTCCATTTCCATGAATTGGTATCACATTGCCCAATATGCCTCTCATGTTGTATTTAGCTCGAATATGTATTGCTGGAAAACAAATGTCGAACTCCAATTTTCTCCGCAACCAGTTCATTTTCATTTTGTTAACGTTAAATTCAGACATCTTCGTGATGTTGAGTTCTTCTAGATATAACGACAAACTGGGAATAAGAGTTAAACACAGCAAGGACACAGAATTAGAACACCGATTGTTAAATAATTGTAATTATTGCTAAATGGAATATTACCTGCATTCTTTTCTATTTTACTCTGATATACTGTCTGTAGCAGTGCATAAAATGTATGCAGGGACTGCAGATTTTTAGGTTATTTTCCAGTATCTTTCCCCATTTGGAGGTGATATAAATATAGCATATGTGTGTAAAGTAGATTAGGGTATTATTCTAATGCTCAATTGTGGCGTTTTTTCTAGGACGCGGGAAAGCTAAAGAAAAGGACATGTGAATAATCTTGTAACTTTCGTTACTAGGACGCACAGATGGCTTTAAATCGTTAAACAGCCATCGATATTTAGCTAAACCTAGTTAATATAATGGACAGATAGGAAAGGACGGACCAAAGATGATAGGATGGAATTAAAAAGAAAAGGACACTACGGGAGAATTACGAAAGCCTTGAAGGAGCAGGGTGAAAGCAGAAGAATAACCTCTTGTAACCTAAAGGTGAGTGACAAAGAAGGGCGAAAGGAATATTGATAGGATTGAAAAGAGTGGGAAAGAATAAGGAAAAGAGGACAGAAGAAAACGAAGGTACGAACCGAATAAATGAAATTAATAAAATGTGTTAAAGGACAGTTTTAACTTAAATGACAAAACAGACAGGAGTTTCAGTAAGATGGACCAGTAAAGCTGATGGAATGGGGGAGAGATGAGGGCAGGAGATAAAGGTACGTCGGCTTAAGGTACTTCACGTTGAATTTTCGACATGTACGTGTATTACCGTAGTTACATTCACCATAAGGATCGCCTGTTGCTTGGTATTTAAAAACGCACCAAAAAAAGAGAATATATCATAGTGTCGTACAGAGTCAGAACTTGTGTGAAAGTTGCACCTTACAGATAACGTGAGAGATTCTCCTTCTTCACACTGTTTTACATGAATGAAACAAACAGCTGTGGCATTTTGTTCTAATGTCTGGCCCGAAACTGTAGGTGGCGAGTATAAAGAGGCAAAGCTACTCTTTCGCTTTGGTAAAATTATTTTTAATGTTATTTAGAAGCGATTTTTATGGGCACTAACGACCGAGTTATAGCACAATCTTAGTAACTGACGAACGTAATGCATAAGTTCTTGTTTTATAATAAGTTTATTATATTCCTCTACATGTTTCGAGCACTGTGTGCTCGAAACATGTAGAGGAATATAATAAACTTATTATAAAACAAGAGTTTGTGCATTAAGTTGGTCATTTACTAAGATTATACTGAGATGCACAGTCAGCAAAACATAAAAAGGAGTTATAGAAGTTTTTTTTATTAAATGTAGGTCTTTACGAAATTTCAAAACAAATAGTCATAGTGATTTTGTCTTCGCATAATGTATGAAAATGATGTGACTATCAAAACGTAGATTAAGTTACTTCGGGTTCTGATTTGTGATTTTTATGAGTTGACAGTCGCAAATAGCACAGCTGTTTGTGTTGACTCTGATGTCATCACTGTCGCAGAACGTGATAGAAAAATGAGAAGCAAACACAGAGTTAGCAAAATATACACTAAAGTGCGGTTCACCTGTTCTTGGGTCACCCAGGATTATAACATGCTTAAACTGGGTTGTTTTATTCCGTTTGTATTTGAATTTTAATGATTTCACACTCACTCTCCTATCATATCATGGGTGATGTTGAAGTCCAATTGCCCCTGAAAAAAGGGATCCAGAATTGGAAGTTCCAGTGACGGGTGCGAGTACTTCATCTTGCCCTTAAAGTAGTGCACCAGCTCAGAGATGACCATGTCGTCAGGGTATGCCATCTTGTCCAGAGGGAAGATCTCTTGAACACGCTCGACGGTGCCCACTGTAACGTGAACTCATTGCAAACTTGTAATGATTTCTGGGATTGATTAAGCATTGTGCTGACTGCCCGTGCCCTGGTAAAGTTACTGCCCCCCTCTCACTATTTCAAGGAATTCTTTGGAAAGAAAAATCTAGAGACTGTATGTAACTGGAGTCATAACGACTCTCTCTCTCTCTCAATAAATATAAAGCTAAAAGGTAAAGTGATCCCGTTGCAGGCCCGGTGTGGCCCAGAGGGTGGGCAGAGGTATAGCTCTGCTCTTCCATGACCGCGGCACTAGAAGGGGGTGAGTGGTCAGCAGCACGCCCCGGCCGCACTTTACCCCCGGGAAAGACCCGGTACCAATTTTACAGGAGGCGGGGTGGGCCCCAGGGTCGGTCTGTACGGGCGAAAAATCTCGTCCCGACCGGGGTTCGATCCCGTACCGTCCAGCCCGTGGTCTGTCGCTCTCTCAATAAACAAATAAATATATATAATTGTATTAGAAACTTATTTATAAGGCTTATAATCAGGTAATTCATCATTGTTTTTGCCTGTAGCTGTTTTAATCTCTGAAGACTCTTGTTCAATCCACATCCTTATGTTCCCTCCATCTCCTCGACTTACTACCTAAAATTTTCTAGGTGTTGTTGATAGCTAAGTCAGAAGAAATCCGAAGTACTTGTACAATTAATGCGAATTCCATTGTTCACATTAAGTGTAAACCTGTCACTTTACAGCCTAATTTTGTTATTGTACCGATATATTTTACGCGGCACTGAAGTCCGTAACATCCTGGTTCCTCTATTTTTGTGACTTCATTCCCTGACATTGGAAACAGGGATAGTTCACTCGATGTAGTGACTAGGATATGACCTGGATGGCCTAGGAAAGGGGGCTCGATTGCCGACAAGGGAAAGAAATTTTCCTTTGTTCTCAAGCATAAATATTGGATTTTTGAATCACGCAGCCTCCTGCTCGGTGGGTAATTGTGGCTGTTTCCCTGGGTTTGAATTAGACGGGGCGTGAAACCGACCGTTCTTTGTAATTTATTGCTAAAGTTAAGAATCGGTGGAGCTATACTGCCACTCTCTGTATGCTTTCACGGCTTGATGCTTGATGCATCGCAGGGCCACCTTATCTCTTTAAATTTGCACCCGCTATGTAACCTAAACATAATCAGCCTTCAGAACTTAACATTTGTAGGCCTCGAAGTGTGTGCATCAAGTAAGTATTTGTTATGAATTATCACTTGGTCTCTTCGTATGAAGTTGCATATGTAACGTATGAAAGGTTATTTCAAACTAACGTGCCATATTGGGGTCTATTTGTGTATCGCGTAGGACTATTACGAATCTACTACATTCCATATCTTAGAAAATAAATGCATTTTGATTTGACGGGTACAGAGGTTAGGAGATACAGGATATTAAAACTGACCTGAGCTCAAATTATAATTATTTGCCCGACGACATTTAGTTCGTAGTACCGACTTCAGCAGATCTTTCTATTACATTCGGAGAGGAAACATGTAAGCGGAAGGACAGAAACGGCGTGCCTATTATGTGTTTACATTATGCCCTTCAAAGAAAGAAAACATACATGAGTTAATTCCTCCAAATAATCTCTTCAGTATTTTAATGAAATATAAACCAAATTATCGTCATCATTATCGACGCTGGACAAAATCTGCAGTTATTACAGTGCCATAATATGTCTGTTATTAATTTTATAACGATGAATTCGACAACTTACCTATGACATCTCTGGACTTTAAGGTGATTCCTGAAATTAAGTCAATCCATCTGGACTTTGCTGCCACTTCAGTGCCAGCAAGGAGTCCCAGAAAGACAGCCATAGCCATCCGGATCGATGTGAGGTTCTGCAACTCCATGCCCGCCTTCAGTTGAAAAACAAAATTGAGAGCCATATAAAGCAGGATAAGCCAACACATCTTTTTTAAAATAACAAGTTTACTGTGAATAATAAATGGAAGTTGAGGGACACTCTCAAAGGAAGAGCAAAAACCCGAAACCTATCTCAACAGTGAAGTCCGGAGTATAGAAGAAAGTGAACACTGTAGCAACGTTGGTAGTTGAAGTGGGCATGGTAGCAACTGGTAAGAAAGCTGTAGGCAAAGTCAAATTAAAAATTTTCGGTCCAGCAAAACGTGTGCAAATATTTAGCATTGCTGTGTAAATAGCTGAATTTCCGTGCTTCGTTTCGGCCCAAGGTACGATTACATTGATAAATGTTCTCATTCTTCCACACCTCAATCAGTGTCACTGATTGGCCAGAAGTTCAGTATGCGCAGCCCTAGGCTGCATCCGATTGGTAGCCAAGAAACTGTACAACTTTATTTTTATGTTTATGGTTCCGTGCGTTGCTGATCTATATTAATAATTGTCCAACGAGATGCGACACAAAGCAGTCTATTTATTATTCTGCAAGTTTACTCTACATGTTTTGGGTGTCAACCACACCCATCATCAGGAGTACACAAAACTGTAACTACAGCCTCCGGTACTGATCATGCTGCGCAAAAAGTATGACCAGTACTGGAGGCTGTAGTTACAGTTTTATGTACTCCTGGTGATGGGTGTGGTTGACACCCGAAACATGTAGAGTAAACTTGCAGAATAATAAATAGACTGCTTTGTGTCGTATCTCGTTGGACAATTATTAATATAAACTGTACAACGTTGGCGACATGTAAGTTAGGCATTATAAACACTACGACAAAGAGACTGAAATGGTATTCTCCATGACTTAGTGTAGGGAATTTGCCAAAGCGTTATTTACTTTGGGTTCCATGGTGCACACCTAAATGTGATTAAAATTACGCCCGTCAGAAAATACAGTCCTTCCTGTGCCTAATTTTACGAAGCTCGCAATCTCTGATCAGCATTACATTCATACTTCGTGTGACGAATTTCACTTACATCAGATAATACATGTGGGAATTATGGTTAGATATCCGTTTACGTTCGTAATTAAAGTACGACTTACACTGCCCAGATTTTCACGAAACTTACTGTCCTTAAGGAGGTCTATGGCTGTGGACATATCCTGCCTCAAATGTTGTCCAAATTGGACCAAAATATTGAAAATACGGATAAAACTTCATTTAGGACAACGTTCTTAAGTAAATCATGCTTCACTCAGTCCATTTTTACGAAACCCGTAACTACTCAACAGATTTCATGATGACTTTTTTGTAGTAAATTTCAGTAAAATCATTTTTTTAATTCGCGTAAGGAAAAACCAACTTGATACACAGTTTGTTTTCAGTATATTTTGTCAGAACTCTACATGTTTCAGGCCTAACCACAGCCCATCATCAGGAGGCACACCGGAAGCTTACAAAAATTGGTACTTATTGTTCTTTTTAGATGACTCTCTGTTGTCCTGGTTGAATTGGAATCCAACCAGGACAACATGTAGAGGTCTGACGAAATATACTGAAAATACGCTGTGCATCAAGTTGGTTTTTCTTTACACGACTATGTATATATATATAGTAGAAGTTTGGAAACTGCGGGTAGAAATTCATTTACGCCCTGAAGTAGGGCATGACTGTCACTACGCCTGTTGTCACGAAATTCACTATTATTCAACAAATTATTCTTAAATTTCCTTATTTCCTTCTAGCAAGCACCGTAACAGAACTCCATAAAGATGGTTCGCTTTCTTGTCATTAATGACTTATAATTTATAGTCATCCTACCATTTCCAACAGATTGCTATTTCCCCAAATTGAAAATAATAAATTTTGTGTCTAAGGGAATTTCAAGGATTGTTGTGTCTAAATCCTTGCGTACGCAGAAAGGGAAAGGAGTACATCTTTCAAATGTATATGTTCTAAGCAAGTCCTAAGCCTTTATAATTAAGTCTAGCTTCATTCGCCTTTTGTCATACGTTTTACACCCACAGTATTAAGAGTGCTGGAGGTCGTTACTTGACTCTAGTCACTGGGTCTGGGGTAACTGCCTCTCTCATTCCACTCTATATGCGACTCTGCATTCAACAAAACACTGTTAAATAAAACATAACTCTGCCATTTGTATCGAAATGTCAGAAGCGTGGGCCTACTTACATTTGTTCGCAGAAGTAACGATTTAATTGCAGATTACTTCGTTACGACTTAAACTGTTGGTCTTACTGTTCACGCTACTTTCGCACTACGTACTATTCACTGAACACAAGCGGACTATTGGTTAGCCAGTTAAGCACTTCTTGTGTTTTGCTGCTTCAAGGGAATTGTAACACTCTGCTGAAGGCAAGTTTCTTATCTCGTGGTTCACAAATGTAAAAAGTGCAATTTGCTGCCCGGACTGTTTACACAGACGTAGCTCAAAGTTCACTGATAGTTTCCGGCCATCCGCTTTCATCTTTAGATTTCAGTGTTCTGACTTGGTAATAACCTTGTCTCAGAATAAAACCAGTCAACACCAATTTAGATAGAGTTCTGTGAACTCTTGCTCTTGTCTGTGTTCTATGCCACGGGAGCCTTTTTTTTCTGATAAAATTGTCAAATGTTCAAATTCTTCGCCGAAGAAATTTTAGCAGAAAAATGAGGAGTCGTGTTACCGGAATTAATTCTGTCCCAGTAAATCTGAAGAAAACCATATATAGCGTGGCTTGTATGAAGTACTGGAATATGTGTACAATATTCAGTTCCGTTGTACTGCATGGTAAAGAGAGGCAGTCAGATGGCACCTTCTCAATAAGTGTAAAGCGACATCCACTTTTACGTGATGTCCGATATTTGACAGGAGCTGACTCTAATACCTAAACCTGATGACGAAAAAATTTAAGGAGAGTGTGTAGGTAAGCAAATAAACGACAAAAATATTGATTTGGAGAAGATTAATCCTCTTCTCTTCATTTGGCTGTGGGTCTGTTTTCATCCGAGTATTAAACGTGCAAGGACGTCGTTCCGCTGTAGGAGAGGCGTTTTGTCTCTGGTCTTAGGAACACCTATTTCTTGTTATGAAAACTTGTGGGTTGTTTGACCGTGCATCTTCCTCATGAAATAAAGTGAAAAGCCAACTTGATGCAACTACGTAATTTTATTGATATATTCTTAACTCGGCATGTTTCGGGTATATACGCCCATCGTCAGGAGCGTTAGATGTTGAGTTGCAGCATATGGTTTTCTGCACCGAGTTTGTGGATGGGTGGTGGTCTTGAGAGCTACTGCGTAGGTCGTGTGTACGGTGCGGATGGTGCCGTGCGCACCGCACGGCACCATCCGCACCGCACACAAGCTGGAAAAGCAATTCCTTATGGCTTGTGAAGAAGCATCTTGTCATTTGTCATGAATCCTAGAGACGGGCGTAATCCACTACTTTAAAGACTCCAGGGACGGACCCTTTTGTCCACGGAAATTAGAAAAGATTCAATTTACAATTTCAGTATAATACACGAATTTCAACAAAATTGTAAAATTGAGATCTCAATTCTAAACATAATTAAAATTGTACAAATCTCCTTTTGTGTATTGTGTGTCGCTGGCCCGAAGGCGAACATTGGAATTTGAGTCATCTTGCCCCATTACAAGTATAACATCTACTAGTGTGTTGCAGAAATTTAATTTCTTTATTATGAAGCTAAGACAAAGAGATGACAAATGTAAAAATGACAATAATGTCAGAATAGACGGCTTCGGAGATTAACCACTCGACCACAACTTCTAACGCAACTCTACCCTATATAAGGAATTTGTTTTCCTAATATATAGGCCCACATTTAGTTTCGAGAATTTTTTGTTACTGAGGGGAGAGGAACCTCTGAAATTTGAAGTTTACCTTTATTCACGGGAGACTGTAAATTTTCGTAAAGATACATGTCTTACCAAGAAAAGTAGGAGTTAAATTACAAATACTTTCGCGAACTAGTGGCCTAGGAATATGTGATTGTGACTGTCATGTTCTTCGTGAGACACTGACCAGATAATGGCGGTTAGTAAACGCACAAGTACTGAAATACTTGAGACAACAACGGTAGAGCAGCCGAAGAGACTGATATAAATATACAGACGAAAAGATAGAAGGACTCTGTAGATAGAATGTGTGACGAAGCGTAGCTGAAGAAAGCATAGAACAAAGGTTCATAAAGTTCACAAAAATCTAGGAGTCATCCCAAATTCTTAGCGCCAGATTTGTGACGTGAGGCAGGTTCCATACTGAGGGTCCACAGCTGTAGAGTGGTCTGCGTTTCTTCCTGATAACTGGAGCTTTCTGTTCGTTGCATGTGAATCGATACAAAGTCTGGCATTTAAGGTAAAAACCTGCAAGAATTGCGCTGAAAATATTAGGCCCCATCGCAGAAAAATTTCCTCACCCGGACGACGAGGCACTCGGCATTCCTGCGTCCCTGGCATAAAATTTAAAACATACAGAATGAAAAGCAGAAAGAAGAAAGATTTGCTGGGAAGAGGACATTGAATTAGGATGGCCCTTAATTTATGTAATTCATGAAGACAAGATGAAGGCAGCGAGTGGTTTCATTTCATTTATATACTTTGTTTAGTTTTCAAAACCGAGTACATGCATTGTGTTTGCAGGTTTAGGATTTGACATTTGTCACATTTTATGCCGCTAATCAAAATATGTAACGGCCAATTTATCGAAATTTGAGAGCATTTAATTTCTGGTGGTCAGTTGAATGTGTCGTTAGTGGAGATGCACAATTCTTTTAGCTGCTCCGCCGCCACTAATCAGGTCCAGAATATCCTGAATGGTGACACCATCAAGTTTTTCATTTGCCAGGTCTATGAGGAGTTGAATGACGTCAGGAAGAAGAGTTGGTTTCAGCTCTTCCAAAAGACTTGGTATCATATCAGAAATGATCTGATTGGCTACATCGCCAAGGTCGCCTCCTCCTAGGAGACCCTCGAAGTTAACCTGGAAATAGAAAGATTTTTGTAGATGAGGAATAATTTTTAGAGTTCCTAACTGTTCGGCAACTTCAATTTGTCGGTAATTTATAACACGTAATGACCCGTCTAAGTCGATCCCAGTGGCTGCGCGGTCTAAGGCGTAGGTCTACGGCCGTTTGCCTGCTGAGATTGTGGGTTCGAATCCCACCGGGGACATTGGATGTTTGTCTGTTGTGTGTTGTCAGGTAGAGGTCTCTGCGACGAACTGATCACGCGTCCAGAGGAGTCCTACCGACTGTGATGCGTAGCTGTGTGTGATCTAGAAACGTCAAGAATGAGGAGGCCATGACCCGCGTTGGGCCGTAGCGTTACCGGGGGGGGGGGGGGAGGACCCGTGACACCAAAAATT
>Ga0131853_10014759_pt1 | contig 14304 bp, 11 predicted proteins | sample TergutLab28metaG_FD_92764 | JGI IMG/M metagenome (GOLD analysis project Ga0131853, IMG submission 92764) | Labiotermes labralis P1 segment gut microbial communities from Petit-Saut dam, French Guiana - Lab288 P1 (version 2) (version 2) | ecosystem: Host-associated > Arthropoda: Insects >... | reverse complement strand
TCAAAATATCTACGGACAAAACTAAAATTATGGCTTTTAAAGGAAAACACTTAGTGCGTTCTAAAATAGAAATAGACGGATCAATATTAGAACAAGTGAGACAATTTAATTATTTGGGATGCGTACAAAGTTTAGACGGTGAACCAGATTTCGACCAAAAAAATAAACAGATTCCAAGGAATATGCGGCACTGTTAGGAAACACTTAAAGCAACCCCGTACAAATACCCAAATGAAATTCTATAAAGTTGTAGCTAGACCATCACTACTGTATGGCAGCGAAACATGGGTAACCACGAAGAGAGCCATGACTCGCCTAGAAGCTGTAGAAATACGCTTTCTAAGAAGTGTTACGGGATACACAAGGCTGGATGAAATAGTAAGCGAAGTCATAAGAAAAGAACTAGAGATCTCTGGAATACAAGACGTGAGACTTAAATACAAACAAAACTGGATCAACCACCTTGAAAGAATGGACAACACCAGACTCCCGAAACACGCCCTCAACTACAAACCTCGAGGAAGAAGAGATGGTGGACGCCCCAGGAAACGATGGCAATGCGTCGATGCCGGAACAGGTCAAACGACCTAATCCATGGAGGAAGATGATGATGATTAGTTTAAAAAGCTATACTCATTTGAAAAGCACTTGTGCGGGGAATTATTCAGCATATTGCACATATTTCTCCTGATCATGAATAACTACAAGACTGGATATACGTCCTTTGGCAAAACCGAAACAATTGAGACTTGGACCCAGACCCTCTAAATTAGGGCCACAAATCTGTCTCGAAACGGGAATAGAGTAGGACGGGATCAAGCTTGCGTGTTGTCACGTCTCTACCTTGAAGATGAGCGCAGTACTTTTCTGCGAAATAGGGTAAATATCTATCGGGCTAAATGGCTTCATATTCATAAGACAGTTTTCATTCTGAGAGTCCCCACTGTGAGAAACTCAAACTGCAAGTGAACAAATTTATTTTAATGACCATAGAATACTTCTTGACTCTGTACATATTTTGGAATGAGATCTTTCTTGCTACACTGAATGACAAATTGGACACAACGGCGTTGTATTATAAAGACACAAAAATAATTTTCCTTATCCTGATATTAACATACATTTCAATTAACAGCGTATCGAGAGAGGTTTCATCCCACAGTATGCTTAAAATGAAGTTGTGTTGGCTAGATAAAAAAGTATACTTAATTCTTATTTTAAAAAATGTGTCGCCACTTGCCCACCTATACGTAATTTTGACTAGCCATTACCAGTCACAGACTATCTCAGTTAACTTTTTTTTAATGGATGACGGTCTTGCCATAATCCATGATTGCATTGGTGGAGTGTGAGATATGCAGCGGATGGTTACGTGTGTTTTACGTTTATTTTCATTTTAGCGTGCGTAAATGTAAACCTCGAATTTTAAATAGATTTTGGAATTCGAAAGTGAAGATGTTTCTTTCTTTCCTTCACAAGTCGAAGGCGATTTTGGGCGGCAATAATCAAAGATCTAAGCCGGAAAATGAGATTCACACTGACACTGTTGAAGAATCGCAGGAAGCTATAACCTCCCAGTCATGCATGACAGAAGAATTGTCAAAACGGAGCGAAGAGCTCAGAGAAACGATATATGGTAATGCTGTTGCTCAATTTGTACAGTTATAGAAAACTGCGAATACAACTCTTACTTCGCAAGTGTATCGAGAGGTGTATCTACGTGTTTCACTTAACCTACAATCACATTTAATGCGACAAAGTAATTTTCGTGTTAAAAACGTAATGGGCATTATTTACATTTTTTCAGACTTCATAAGAAACATCCGTGATCCAGAGAAACCTGCCACGTTAGAAGATCTCAGTGTAGTGTATGAAGATGGTGTAATGGTTAGTAATGATGACTTTGCCTTACACGCCTAATTTAACCACACCAGTGACGTTAGTATTCCATATACAACCTAAGAAGTAGTTTACACTCATGCACAGTTTATTATGTAATAAATGATAAGTGTACAGCTAACGGAAATTACGAGAAAAACACACTATACTATCAACGTTTTTTATTCACCAACTAATTGTCTTAAAATCAGTATTAAAATTTACATTAAAATAGCTCCAACATGTTTCGGTGCAATCACACCATGATCAGGGAGCACATATTTGTGCTTGGTAAAGTTACACTTGTTAAAATAGCCAATTATGGTACATCGGTGTGTTATTAATTCGGTGGTGATGTGGCTGTGGTGTACATACACCAGCAAGGACCTACTAATATATGCAGCCACATTACCACCGAATTAATCACACACCGATGTACCATAATTGGCTATTTTAACAAGTGTAACTTTAGCAAGCACAAATATGTGCTCCCTGATGATGGTGTGACTGCACCGAAACATGTTGGAGCTATTTTAATGTAAATTTTAATTTTCTTTTTAAGAGAATCACTTGTGCATTAGTTGGTGAATAAAAAACTTTGATATCACGCTGCACGGTACGAATGTGAAAAAAAAATACACAATACTATATTCACCATAAATATGCTGCTAGTTTCTGAAATTTGTAAGCTACCTTTTCAGTATTCAGGATTGCCTGGAAAAGAAAAAGCATTTCAGACATTTTTGTCTGTTTCTGCAGTGAATATGCTCCAAAGGCTGTATATAAAGTAGTTAGTTATCAAGTGCCTTCTGTTTGTTCAGATAAAGCCGTCAACCGGAGGTGATGTACATGTGGTGCGCATTGAATTTAACCCCACAGTTCCACATTGTTCCTTGGCTACGCTTATTGGTCTGTGCATACGAATAAAACTGGAAAGAAATCTTGTTGACAGATTCAAATTGGACATATTTATTAGGAAAGGTACACATGCTACAGAAGAAGAAAGTAAGTAATAACATCCAGCATTTTTGTAAGGATAGGTAACTTGTTGGGTGGATGCTTTATAAAATAGAAGGCATATGCAGTTCACACTATGAATAATGTACATATGTGTGTGTGTGTGAATGTAATTCTGTAATTGAAATGATTTGATCCCCACTAAGTGTATTATTCCTTAAATGGCAGCAAAAGTACTGATTACTACATACGTGCACATTTTCCTGTAACAGAGATGTTTGTTATAGTGATGTAGGCTTGTCCATGCTGGAGAGAGTTCAGAACAATAACTAATAACAGCTTTTATTCAACTAAAAGATTTATAAGGCAATAAGAGGAACTCAAGAAAATGATGAAATAGAAATGTAAAATTGGGCAGAAGTCACAAATGGGATGAATATATTTGCTTTCTGTCACATCAAAGCTCACCACAGTGGCATGTATCAAGAACAATAGTGATAGGTGCGAAACTGCACTGAATCAGCCTAGTATTTACCGTATCTATTCCAACAGTACCTAATTAGGATTACTTGGTTTTTGAACTTTGTTCACTGTGTAGCATTGTCAAAGGAATACCCCATTCCTGAAACTGGATATGCTTCTAAAACATGTTTGAGTATATGTTCCTACTTGATCCATAAACCATGTTGTCATAAAGCTGTCTAATACCAAAGTTCCAAAACCATATCACATAATATCTGTAGTGAGATCACATGACAACAATTGTGGTTCCTTTTCTGTTGTGCCATGCTGCATGATTTTCATGGAGAGGTGGTCAGTGCTCAGGATTTAATAGATGATGTGGCATAGGAATAAGATAACTGCTTTTCCATACTTAGTTATCCAATTTGCGTGTTTCTACCATGTGTACTCATGGTTTTAATGTTTGTTGCTTGTGGACTCTTAGGAGAATGGACAGTAACAGTAACAGCATTGCAAATATAACAAATAGAGAAGAGCTCAGAAAGGCTTGGCAGGGTAGTTGAAGTGAAAGTAGACTTTTTTTTGTCAAAGATTATGCAGTTATGTAAAGGAAATTTTGCATGATCTTAACTTTATGCCATCCAGAGTGAAACATTTTGGAAGAATTTGTTTAATTGGAGTAGTGAATTTTGGAAACTGCACAACTTGCACAAAGGCCATTTTGTTTACAATAATAGTGATATATGAGCTATGAAGTTTATTAGAGGATCATGGCGTATGAAATAATTATGGTCTGTTTTGAGAAGTTGAAAAAACTGGGTGGAAAATGAACAATTTTACATGCATCCACACTGCAAAGATGTATATGGGCAGTTATTAAAAACTGCATAATAATGTCCCTTTAATATCGGAATTTGGATTCATACAGTGGAATTATGTTGTACTACATGAAGAACATAATCATGGAACATCTAGGTCACAAACAGGTAAGTGTTAACAAGTGAAATGTGAGTTAAACAGAAACCAGTTGATGCTGGAAACATTTTCTGGTCTCAGAAATTTAGAAATAAATGTGAAGTAAATTTACCTGACAGACAGGAATGTGGAAATTGAAAGGGAAAAACAGTCTCCTGGAGTGGTTAAGTTTGTGCTGCATCTCCAAAGAGGAACATTCCTTTTAAGAATGGGAAAGAATTAACTTATCCATCAACCACATTTATTTATTATACTTTATTGTACAGCTGGAAACAGAAAGTGGAATGAAAATGTTTTGTGTGTAGTAACAGCGTAGTGTACATCAGTGGTGTGAATAACTGATTTCTGGTTCAGATCATAAATACATAATACAGTTGGTGAATTGTGTGCAATTTCCTGCATGAACCTTCATTGGCTGTGCATCACATGATTATGACAGTAGAGGCGTGGGTTTTGCAGGCCTAGTGTAACACTTCTGGGGTACTTTCCTTCCTTAAAAGGAAAAAAGTAGGTATATGAGATCAGCATGGTGACTTGGTAGTAGGGAATTTAAATGTCTGATTTATGTTGATGATATAGATAAAGAAAATCGTCTCTGAAAAAGAACAATGCTATGGGTCTTTGGGTTTCTGTTATAAGTGTGTTTATCTTATTGCAGTTTTTATTCATTGCCATTTAATTTCATTTACAGTAAATAAGCAGATAAATGATAAAGAAAGAATAGCAGCTGCAATGGAAAATCCAGATTTGCGAGATATAGTTGAAGAGTGCATCCAGGAAGGTGACTAAGCTGGGCTTCGTAATGACACCAGTTGTACATAATTGTAGTCCAGTGAATGGAATATGCACATATATTTACTTTCTAATTAATAATTTGTGTGAGAAAACTGTTAAGTATTTTTCTATAGGCACATACCAGGCAATTCACTAAGTAATATTACAAAAATTTATAGAAATTGATATTGACATTTATTGTTGGTGGGATATAACAAAGCTTGATACAGAATCCCTGAAAGGTTGCTGTGAGCCTTACAAGCAAATGACACAATTTCAAAAAGTCATTTGGCAGAATTTCTGGTGGGGATTTAAGAACAATGTCCAGACTTACCTACTGATCGGCACATGAGAGTTTACCACTGCCTGCCTGTGTACTGTGTTGTGAACACCCGCTAGTGCTCTTTTCTTTTTGAATTCTCCTGTGTGTGTTTAAAAGACCGGATTTAGTCATGAAATTAATTCTGACACCAATATGATACCATATTGTTATGTTCATCCATTTGCTAGAAGAGAAAAGGTTCAATTTGAGGAGGAAGGGAATAGCATGTGTAATTAATGTTTATTATGTAATGAGGAACTCCATAATTAGTACTTACCATATATTATTATGATCATCAGCTTGAGGAGGATGGGTTGGGTGAGGCATGTAGCAGACATGGGAGGGAAGAGGGCAGCATACAGGAAAATGAGACCACTTAGAAGACCTTGACATAAGTGGGAGGTTATATGGAATTGGATCTGAAACCAGTAGTGTGGGAGTATGTGGACTGATTCATCTGGTTGAGGATAGGGATCAGTGGCGGGCTTTTGCCATATGGTAATGAACTTTCAGGTTCCATAAAATTTAGGGAATTTCTTGATACCTCTTTGATTAATTTTTCAAGAGGGACTCTATTGTCTGGAATTGGTTAGTTATGAGTATTTAAACTTGTAATATGGAAGTTAACATGACTTGGATACACCTTATATAATGTCCAGACAGTAAAGATGCAAATTTTTTAAAAATATTTATTCACAAAATCGAGAGGAAAAAACTCCTTTTAACACATACCTTTAGCTGTTTTTCAATATAATCACCACCTTTGTCAAGGCATATCACCTTCCTTTTAGGTATTGTATACTTTCTCGCTGATGATAATGTCTTAGGTTGCAACATGTAGCAAATTTCAAAAGCAGATATTGTTTTTATAAGAACAAGATAATTGTGTTGACTGAATTATTCTTTGACATATTAAGTTATAAAAACACAAGGTGATGTTACCAGCTGTGTGGTGGAAGCCTGATAGCACACAACAGGATGTCATCTGTTAAAGTGCACTTGCTGGTCAAGCTCATCTTATTATTCAGTACAAGAATAGCAAAAGGAACATGCTCAATTGTAATTCAGACATCTACTTCAAAAAATGTCCACTTACCTTCTTGTATAATCATATAATTTTCACCTCATAATTACATATTAGTTTGAAACATGTAGCAAACTGTATGAGTAGATATTGTGGTAAAAGGGTAATTGTGATGACTGAATAATTCTTTGATATACTAAGTTATAAAAAGATAACAAAATGTTGTCTGTTAATAAGTCCAAGTGAATGCAGTAGGTGGGGACATGTTGCACATATGGAATGTACAAAAATTGCATATATAGTTCTGGCCAGAAAATCTGAAGGAAATGTATTATTTGTGATATGAAGCTGTAGATCAGAGAATAACACTAAATGAATGTTAAAGAAATGAACTAATGGAAATAGAGGATGCATGTGGCAAGAACGGAAGAAAGTTGTTTCTTGCTATTGGCTTTCCAGTATCATCTGAGTGGACAATCTGAGATGGTGAAAGTGAAACAAAGATGGAGGACCATGAGCATCTTCAAGATCAAGAGGAAAAGAGCCAAATGGACTTAAACCATAACAGTTCATGATGCAGAAATGAAGGTAAAATTGTCCCTGTGCATGCTGAGATTTATGGGAGAGTGGTGGTACAGCTCCACCTTTTTTAACTGTGGCACTGGATGGAACTGTATGCCATGGTTGCTTCTATCCCCCCACCACAGGAAAGAGCCCCTAGCAACCTTTCAACAGAAGCTGGATGGGCCATGCAGCTGGTGGATACATTTTGGAAGAGTGAAAAATCTCTTGCCTGTGTTGGAAGTTGAACTGTGATTCTTCAATTGTCCAGCCAATGGTCTGGTCACTATACTCTCTGGTATCCTGGCTTCATCTTAAATAGGATGGGAAATGTGGACAGGAATCTTTTATATTCATTGACATATCATTGTATTGATGAATTAACAGACATTGATCACTAATACTACCACTATTGTATTTCACATTTCATCCAAATTGACATGCTGCCAACTTCTAATGTAAAAGTCTAGAACAAGTGTGGTGGTTGTATTAGACAGTGAACAGTGCTTGTAGTGACAGGAGTCATTTGGCTTAGTGTAAGAGCCAGTGGCAGGCTGCTGGACATGAACCTTCAATTTCAATAAAATGTCAAGGCGTTACTGACCTGCTTCTCCAGAAGTAAGGTACTGGGGATATGAATGAAGGTGGCTGAAATGGCATGAAAGTAAGTACAGTATTTTGTTGGAGAGTTTCTGAGCCTGTCATATGCAGAGATATCAAAATGTGTCTTTAGGACATTTTTAGTTGTCTTCATCTGCAGAAGAACAAGCCTTATCAATGATACAATATTTGGTGCAAATCAAGACTAGCTGAAACTTTTTTTTAATCTACGGTTTGGTCCAGTTCATATCTCTGAGTTTCTAGGCCTTTGCAGTAATGTAACAGATGTCTCCAGTCTTCTGGGATGTGGTACCATATTAGTGGTTAAATGGCTCCTACTGTTTGAATATTTCATAGTGGCAACACCCTCAAGGGTCAAAAAATGTCCAATAAAACCACTATGTCACCTTGAAATGTCAGGAGCAAAATACACAATGATACAATGACACATCCCAGAAACATGAAGACATCACTCGTTATAATGCTTGTAGAAGAATACTTTCAATACAATTTATTTACAAACTGAAAATGTTTCTTCAGTGATTTGTTGTACTAGTTTATCAATATGTGTAATCTACATTCTGTGATTTACTACCTACAAATGTTGACTTACATATCTGATATGCTTCTCTGTTTATGACTGTGTATAAAACTGTTTGCTTGTAGTTATGACTGTCCTATGTATCTTATATACAAACTTTGTTTCCCAGAGTGTATGTATTGACTTGGAAACAGTTAGATTCCTAAGACCAATGTATTTACACTTATATACTTTTATTGACATGTTCTATATCCTAAACTTTGAAACTGTTTGGGGATCTATGGAATGTTAAATAAATAATAATAATACCAGACCACATAATATAATTATCTTCATCTTCATTTACCTTATGGATTGGGACCTGCAAGCTGCTTTCAGGATGCAGAAATGTAAATATTTGACTGCTTTATGCAAATACTGACAAGCCTTGAAAAACACTGGTTCTTTGTGGAATGGGTCAAAATTAAACTGCAATGTATAGGAATATCACTGCAAGCAATAATATGTAGGTTATGCTAAATATAAGCTTTGTGCAGTAACATTCCATTAGTTTCAAATTGTAAAACTGAAGAATGTACCTGCTTAGCTGCCTATACTTTACACTTTTAACCATAACAGAACAACTGTAATATGAATTAATTTGATACCTAACATTAACATCCAACTGAAAGAACAGCCTATATAGAAATGATCATTGTGTTCTGAATGTAACTAGCTTAAACTGATGATGTCCCACTTGCGCTGAAACATGTAATTAATTTAGTGTTTATGAATAATAACAAGCTTTGTTAAAAGGATATTTTATTGAAATTGCTGACATACCTCTCTGGCCTGTTGGATTATTAAAGTATGTCAATTTAGATAATTCATATTTTTTTACCAATCTATATTTCTGCTTTATTTGATATGCATGTACTTCTTTCACATTGTTAGTTTACAGTACACCTCTTATGTTTTTGTCTGGTGTTTTGCATTTTGATGTTATTCCTAACTATGCCTTAAGAAATCATGTGACCACATCCATTACTTTCTCTTTTCCTCATAATTTAAGTTCCACTTCCAGCAGATAAAATGTAGCTTAGCTTGACCCACCTACTCATTGTAGGTGTAGGCGGTTATTGTGGCACCCGATCAGACTCAATGACACACACGGTTGGATTCCTCTGGACGAGGGATCGGCCCGTTGTACAGACCTCGGATAACACACAACATTTACACAAAAGACTGTCATGCCCTCGGCGGTACTCTAATCTACAGTTCCACCATGCTGCAGACATACGACTTCACTGCGGGTCACCGGGAAATCGGCCGTACCTAGACGTTATTGATGATTTTGAAAACTTATCCATAGCACAAGCCTGTCCCTGTAACACTGGAAGTGGGAAAAGAATGTTGAATTCAATACTCTGTTTATAAAGAGCATGACGTAATATGTATGTCACTCTTTGTAGCAGGAAATTTCAATTCTTTGGTTATAAATAATTATAGGTTTCCTGTTCGAGGTTTTCACTGTATTGAAGATTCATCTTGTGGTCTAGGATACTATACCATATAGTCAAATAAGTTGTTATTGGCACAGATTACATTATTAGCATGGTTATTGGTGTTTTGGTGTACTTTCAACCTGGGTAAGGTGTTCTATCAATAGATGGCAGTACTACGAGACTTAAGTGTGAAATTTCCAAAGAGTAAGCTGACTTGCATATCTGTAGTTCCACCGTGCAGCGAGTGATAGGTCGCAGTGTGGAATAGTGCTGTGAAATGTCGAAGTATAAATAATACGTGTGTGCAGTTTCATACTGTGGTAGGAGTGTAAGCCGCAACAAACAGTAGTTTTCCTTCTGTATATCATGTGTCTGCTGCAAAAATATGGCATGTAAATGAATATAGGTGAAAATAATAATGCCAACGTTTCGTGAGATTGAAGGGACTTCGTTAAGTAGCACCTGAAGTTAAAATGACAGAATTAGCACAGTCACTCAGAAATAGAGTTTATTATGCTGCACGAGATGGAATGGCTATTACACTGTTTGCACTACTGACTGACAAGAGTGACGAAGAAGTGCATGAACTGCTTAATCAGGTAAAGGTGTAAATTACCATGACACTTTATTGCAGAATGAAAATTTTGGCCAACACACTTATTGCAGTGACATGCATATTTATAAATATTCGTGGTGAAGTGACGGTGTTTGGAAGTTGTGACTAACTGATTTAGAAAACATTTATTTTTGAAAGAGGCTGTTCTGAAACGCAGCACGTGTGGAACAACTTGTAGTTTGTATCCGATATATTACTTGGTGTATGGCGTGCGAAAAGTCATTGTGCTTGTGTGTCGCACAAGTGTTTGGAAGTGCATCTTCGTAGTCGTATTTATTAAGAACATAATACACATGGAGTTGTACGTTTATCCTGAGATGATGCCGAATTTTTCTTTTAGGCGTGTCAATAGGCGAAGGTTGTAGTATAGGAAGTTGTGGGATTTGTGCACCTTTGAGGTAGATTCCCACTGATAGTTGCACACAGCATGAGCTTTCTTTATCAGTCTTTATAATGAAACTCTTTGCAGCGAGTGCAGGCCTTGTACAGAACGTGTGTGCATGCCCCCATATTATGCATATTAACTAACTCTGTCCACAGTATTTTAAAAATTGAAAATAAAAGTACCACTTACAAACTACTTATGTGCAAAGTCATTGGTTGGCCTTGTGAAAAGTTTTTAAAAAACTTATACAATATTGAGGTTTTTATGGTGGTGTGTGTTCAGAGTATGGCCTTCTAGTAGGAGATGCTGTCTGTACCAGCATATGCTCTACATTTTCAGGGTTGAACCGTACAGGTGAAGACAATGTATTCCTCCAACAGTTGCTCCCATTGATAAAACTACACTTCATTTCCCAGAAGACCTTAATATGTATCTGTTGTAATGTATCACAAGTGAAACACAAATTATGCAATGAAGAAGCTCAGGCACATAAAAATATTACCATAATAAGTTGGCAATAATTTAATTTGTTTATCAGCAGGTGATGGAGGAGGGTGGGCAGAGGTACACTCCTCTCATTGTGGCTGCAAGATATGGCCATGACAAAGTTGTGAAGATGCTTTTGTCTGAGTTCAAACCAGACCTGGAGCAGGAAGGAATGGTCAAGTTTGATGGCTATGTTATAGAGGGAGCAAGTGCTTTATGGTGTGCGGCAGGTGAGATGTGTGAATGGGATTAGTTTTATGGTTTGTGTTATGTTACCATGGAATCACCAAGCAGACAAGGCTTGACATATTCTCTCTTGATTTAAGTGCAACCTCCAGATATTAGAATGCTTGTTAGAGAACCTGTAAATATGTGGCAATATGTTAAATCAGAGCTTATAAAAGAGTTTACATTAATTTCATGCTGTGGCAACAGATGTCATTTAGTAGTTCCATCTATAAAATGTAAAAGCTAAAGTTTATTCTATAACGTGCCATGAAGACACAGAAGGGAGGTAGAGGCATAGCCCTACCCTTTCTTTACCCTTGGTGCAAGATGGGGTTGGGTGACCAAAACCATTCCTCATCTGCCGTATCATTGGGAAAGAGACCTGGTACCCATTATGCAGGAGGCTGGTTCAGTGTTGGGGCTGGTCTTGACAGGTGCTGAAAATCTGCCATCAATGGGGATTGAACCCCAAATTGTCCAGCCTGTAGTGAGTCACAATACTGACCACACTATCCTGGCTGTTAGTTCCCTTTCCCTTTGCAAGACTACAGTTATTTATCAGAGTTCTGCATATGATAGATAACATTTAATTGTCTGACTTCTTAATAGAGACTTGAGCAGAAGTACAGTGATTCATTGCTTGTTATGTGTTTGCAGTAAAGAAAGCCTGTATAATGCATATGTGCAGTAACTGATCAGTTTCAGATAACTAGTTTTGCCAGTCACAACGTTTCTTACTCATCTGATGAATTGGTTATTGATTTTGAATGGCTAGGCTTGTGGTTTTCCTTGAGAATGATTAGTACCAAAACTTCACAAAGAATGACTTAAGCTGCAATCTGCATGTTGAAATTGGACTGCAAGCTCCAAATTTTACAGCAGTATTTTAGAAAATACCAGGTGCCACCAGAAAATGTTGGTCAACATGACAAGCAAGGTCAAGCAGTCCTGTTACAGGCCTGGAGTGGCCCAGAGGGTTCTAGGAAGTTAAGGTTCCCAGATTTCATGACAACAGCACAGGATGGTGGTAAGGTTGTCAGCCTTACGCACCGGCCGCCCTTACCCCCATGAAATGCTCCTGGTACTCATTTCTGTTAGAGGCTGAGTCGACCCTAGGGCCATAGTGCAATTGGAAGGATTTTATGTCAATAAAAAATTCCAATGACACCAGCTGGGATCAAGCCAGCGACCTTCCAATTTGTAGCACAGCGCCTTAACCACTGTGCTACCACGGTCCGCCCACCATGACAAGCTAACATCTGAAATATGTTGAAGCCTGTGAGTATGTTAGTTGAACTGATAATTCAACTGACTTTTTTCAGGAAGTGTGTGGTTTGAAATGCAGCCAGTTAAAGCCACCCTAAGTTAGGTCTGTTATGGGTTTTTTGTTTAAACTCCCTGCAAGTGAGTGAGTAGTACTTACAGATCTGTTGCGGGCACTTCACGCATATTTCTTATCATGCCTCAGCAACTGTCAGAGGATGTCCTGATGGATGCTGGGCCCTCTGTGTGATAAAGGTGCCTTGCTGACATTCTGTATACTAACCATCTTGTTGCATTCCATGTTCAATAACCGTTGTAGTTATTTTGTCTGATATGGGAACCTGAAGGGTCATCACAATCAACACAGAAGCCTACCACTGGACATGATACTGAGCCAGTTCATCCATGTGCCAGTCTGATAACATGTACTTCTGCGTTTTATCATAATGCTATACTCCTGTTTCCTGTCTGTCTTCCAGCTAGCCATCAGGGCTTCTGTACCAAATTTCTGTATGTATTTCTTGTCTCCCCATTATATATTCAGTCAAACCCATTGTAACCTTTATTTCATCACCATAATAATATTAAGTGATCTGTACACTCATGAGTCAAAAAATTAATTGTTGTGCATTATCCACATTTTCAACTTTTATTGTTCTTAGTACAGTATACAGAGTGTAGTATTTGAAAGCTCTGTATAAGCTTTGGGAATGAGTTATACATACTTGAATGTTGGTTTGCAAATTTTCCATTTTGGTTTACAACCCTGAAGGGATATTAGAATGTATCAGCAGTCCAATGGATTTACCAGAGGTTCTGAAAATATTTTCCATAAGATTCAGGACATGACTGTACATGTTTTACGATTGTCTGCCAAATATTCAGGTATGCAGGGGGTGTTGAAGCCACTCACGATGCCCTGCCTGCTGAAGAGTTTCTGTCATGAGCAGGAAATATGCTTTTAAGTGTTGCCATGTGTTGAAATCCTGAAGATGATAATCCATATCCTGTTGTACAAGTACAACAGCTGCTCATACAGGACCCTGAAAATGGTTGTTTGCACAACATGTAACTCTGCCCTTTTGATTCTCATGCTCACATCAGAATTCTCATTGATAATGGTCCAGGATATATTCTTTGTGATCAGGTGTCTGAATGGTTCTCCCATTTGAGAGTGAATTCTCTGCAGTTTTTGTTACTCAGAGATACTGTGTTCACAAGATTCCAGCACTTGTCCATATCCTGAACAACATGAATCTAGACTGTGCCATCCCATCCTGTTTTTGAAAGTACATTCTAATATTATCATCCAAGTGGTTTCTTTCATTCAGGTTTCTCCACAAGAACCTTGTATCCCATTCCCTTCTTCCCCAGATGTACCACATGATCCATGCATCTCTGTCTTCTTTATATCATCGCCCTAGTAATTTTGGCAAGGATTTCACATTTTGATACTCTGCATTATGCAGTTTCTCCATCGTCTTTTTACTTTCTGTCTCTCAGATGCAGATATCTTCTTGAGCACCCTGTTTTCATTTACACCTATGTTTGTCCCTTACTCATATTTTCACTTCTTCCAGCTGTGGAAAAATAATTTTTCCTAGAAGGTCAAGGCAAAGTGTCTCTCTTGTGGTAGTCTCAAAAAAAAAAAAAAAAAAAAAAAAAAAAAAAAACCAAAAAAAAAAAAAATTTTTTTTATTTATTTTTTTAAAATATATATAAAAAAAAATAAAAAAAAAAAAAACAAC
>Ga0131853_10014758_pt1 | contig 14304 bp, 10 predicted proteins | sample TergutLab28metaG_FD_92764 | JGI IMG/M metagenome (GOLD analysis project Ga0131853, IMG submission 92764) | Labiotermes labralis P1 segment gut microbial communities from Petit-Saut dam, French Guiana - Lab288 P1 (version 2) (version 2) | ecosystem: Host-associated > Arthropoda: Insects >... | reverse complement strand
TTTGAAAAAAAAAATCACAAGAAAAAAAAAATTTAAAAAAAAAAACCAAAAAATATAAATTTTTTTTTTTTTTTTTTGGGGGGGGGGGGGGCACAACGGTCCAAGTTGGGCCTAGTCTGCCTTACTGTTCAAGTTCCTAGATCACACACACACCTGGTAGGACTCCTCTAAACAAAGGATCAACTTGTCGCATGTTGCAGAGGCCACTACCTACACAACACGCGACAAACAAGTGACAGACATCCATGCCCTTGGCAGGATTCAAACCCGCAATCCCAGCTATCAAGCAGCTGCAGACCTATGCCTTAGACCACATGGCCACCAGGATTGGTGTGAAATGATAACAGCACTCTTCTACATAAATTCAAAATAAGAAATAAAATATACGCAAAGGTATGAGCAAAATCTGGACATATGTTTAAGTGCAATTTCTATATTCTTTCAGGAAGTAAAATTTTATAAACATATAGATTGTAGTATTTTTAGAATTCATGAAGACAAAGGAGACTGTTGTACTGTTGAAGATGGCTGAGTACTGTATAGGATGAGCACACACACTCTCTGATGTTAAGCAGAATAATACTTTTAGAATTTCATTTTCTCAACACTTTTGTAAATCTGTATTTAAAAATGAATTTCAACCAGTGTACAGAATAAATATAAGCTTTTAATAAATGAACCACTTATAATGAGGCAGTATGTTGTGAGATTTGAGGTTCTCACAGCAATGTTGCTGACAATTTAGGTGTTCTTGAATGTGACAGTGTTGCTAGGTTCGTGGCTCCTGACATTTCAAAGGAACAAAGTGCCTTCAAAACGTTAGGAACCACTAACCAACCAACCGAAAAAATCTTCTTGGACTCCTTGACCCTCGAAGGTAAGAGTACTACGTTCCTTTGAAACATCAGAAACCACTAATCCAATGTCACATCGCAGAAGACTTGAATTCTCAGTACATTGCCCCTAACAACATGTATAACAAATTTGTATTTTCCGGTCCCTAACCAATAAGCCACAAAAACTGCATTACGAGCATATGCAGTGTTACCAAAACACTGTTCCTGTATAAATAATGACAGCAAAATGGAAATGAAACTCCAGCATGAAAATACAGACTAATTTTCCTTCAGCAACTACCACTTGGCAGAACAGTATATGTAGTTTCAATTTCAGTGGCCACTATAGAATGCAACACAACCAGAGAGCTTGTTAATCTTGTGACAGCACAACATTCTTCTCCCAGAACCAGCAGAATTATGGACACAATACTAAACACAAACTACGCACATACAAAAACAAAAATTAAAAAAAAAAATATTCTGATTTGCTTACACTCATTGAATTGGTAGTGTCAGCACATCCCATATTATTAACTTGGTTTACCTAACAATTTTACTTGACAATAAATCTCAAACATAAATTAAACTAGGGTTCATATATGTGCCTACTTGTCAGAGTTTGTCTGAAACGTTCAATTTATAAAATTTAAACTGTATTACAACACTCAAAGCTGTGATATTACCTGGGTATTAAATCATACCTACAGGATGCAGAATAGTCACCTGAAGGGATATGTAACTGCATCAGTAAGCTTCACTTGACAGTTATCCATAAATAACGTAATACTTTAAGTGGGAATTTCTGTTCATGTTGAGTGAGAGTATATTTATTATTTTACTCCTTTTTTTTCAAAAGTTCAGGGTCCCATAGATTTTCTTTGAAAAGTAAAGACAGTTCTTACAGCTAAAAGCTGCAATGAAGTGGTTAGCACTCCTTCATACAAGAGAGGTCAAAGATTCTAATCTCAGCCAGTAGACTGCTATGCTGACAGGTACCTTATGACATTCCTCAGGCCCTTTAGACACTGAGATGGAACCTTGTAATAGGTCACAAGCATACCCACAACCTTCCAAATTCATCATTGATAACAGCAACAGCATATAAAACCTCATAATCCATGCAGTTCATAAAGTGCTGTTAAACAAATCAGGAGAAACAACGTTCTTGTAAATGGGGGAAACAGTAGAACTTCCTGTTCCATTCTAACACTTACAAAACAGAAATAAGGAAAACTTTAAAAATGCAAATTTTCAAGTACATACCGGATGCAACATCAAAATGTAATGATTTTCCGATAGCTGTTGTGACAAATCAAGTTGAATATAAGAGACAAAAAGTATGGAGTATCAGTGATAAAATTCCATTCAATATACGCATTTTAGCTTTTACAAATTACATCTCCTAAGTGGTCTTCCTGGCATTAAGTACATTCCTGTAATTGTGATCACAAATGAGCCGTAACTTAGTGTTAGACGTGTATCAGTGGCTCTAATTTCGACCCTGACATGCTCTTTTGTCCTTTAACGTGCCACAAAAGAATGTGATCATAGTCAGAATTCAACTGTAACTAACGTATTGCAACAATGGGGGCAAGTTGTGTGCCTCTGTGCGGTTATGATTAATTTCCCATTATGAATACAAGAATGTACTGCATGCCAGAGAGAGCAATTAAGAGATGCAATTTTTAAGTGAGAGATGGATATTAAATTGAATTTTACTGCTGGTAGTCCGTAATACTTTGTGTTTTCTATATTCAACCCGAATTATCAAAACAGCAATCTGAATATCAGCACATCAAGGAGGTGGAAAACTTGAAGATGGAACCTAAGGTACAATTAAAACTGACTCTTCTATGCTTGAAGCAACTGTATGAAACATTAAGTTCTCAAAGCAGTGAGAATTAAAGTTATGGTTTTGTGGCTTCACCGAATAGCAAAGTTCTTTTCATTTCTTTGTTTTATAGTTATTAAGGTTTCTTTTTTCCCTTTTTGTTTCCAACTAAGGATAATGAATGAGGCAGTCTTGTCCTGCAGAGACTGTAGGAAGTCACATACAAACATTCAACTCAAATTTTCTTTACTTTTTAAGTGACACATCCCCAATGTGCAAGTCAATCTATATATTTATTGAATACACGCATCATTCAACAACACCATCAATAATCTACAATGATTATTAGTTTCGCCCTCTGTTCAGGCCATCATCAGACCACGCATTATTTAAAAACAAAGCAAGCTATAGAGTCATCGAACTCTAAAAATGGGAAGAGATTTCATCTCCTTGATAAAACTGTTAAAACATCATAACGCATGTAAAACAAACACTGTGTACCAAAAAAAAAAAAAGGATTTAATAATAATAATAATATGTGCTAATGTACAAGTACAAAACATTTTTCACAGTGAACAAAAATTACATTGTAGCACAAATTGTAAATACAGAACAGGTGAAACAGGATATACCCTAGAAACATGGTTTGTTTCAGGTATATAATTGTAAATAACCTGCATAAAGGTGATAACAAGGATAATAATAGCAATTCTTTTTTTTATAATACAGCATTTGTTTCAACTACCTTATGATGTTTTAATAATTTCATCAAGTTTTGTCAAGGGAATGAGATGTCTTCCCATTTTTACACTATGATGATTGTATAGTTTTCTTTAATTCTAATTAATGCATGCTCTGATGATGGCCTGAATAAAGGCTGAAACTAGTAACCATTGTAAATTACTGATGGTTTGTTACATGACACAGGTATTCAATAAATACACCACAGATTCATCAACAACTCAGCTACTAGCCAAACCTAACAATTCGCGAATATGAACTTTACGATTTGACCAATAATTCTGTCTGCTCATGGCTGTGTTACCTACCAGCTTAAAGCAACATGTGCCCTATCTGCACATTACCTAAGGTACACATGATATCAATAACAAAGACCTACTCACACTGAAGCATTTACAGAAGGTACTCATTTCTGTTACAGGATGAGTTGACCCCAGGGCCATAGTGCGATCGGAAGGATTTGATGTCAATGAAAAATCCACTGACACCACCTGGGATCGAACCAGCAACCTTCCGATTTGTAGCACAGCACCTTAACCACTGTGCTACCGCGGTCCCCCCTACAAAATGGATACTCCACAATAATTAATCATCCACACATTGGCTAATTACAATCAATTTGCAAATGAACTGACAACTGAACAAATAATGAATTAGTGATGAGAACGTATGACTATGGGAATATGAACATTTCTACGTTGTCTTTCCTCAACAACCACTACTCCATTATAATATTTATATCTTATTGCATAAATTATAAATAGTTCCTACTCACCATCATACAACATAATTAGTCATGCTGATGGTGAATAGTAATTACTTGTAATTCAATTATATCATCTTAAACACTGGTTACGATAAATATAATCTTTCTATTGTTGTGAACCACGAGTTAGCATAACAGCAGACACAGAATCTGACTAGGAGGTTTGTAAAATTGAAATGCAAGTTCAAGCCTTACATTTACCATTAAGGATAGATTTACTTGCACTTGCATATGAAAATCTTATCACAAGACTGGACTACAATTGACACCAAGTACTGCCATGTGCTAACATGCTAAACTTAGAACAAGCTGTACGGTACAAAGAAACATGTTGTATGAAATTCTTTCATACATCAGAATTTTACAGAAGTTCTCTTTTAGGACTTTTGCTCAACAGTCCTTCTGAGACACAATGCATTAAACACAGAATTCTGTCCTCCCTACAATGATGGCTCTCTAATAATATCTGTATCACTAAAATGCATAAAACAGTCTTGCTGCACATTTAATCTACTACAAATTGGTTGTCTAGTACCTACAGTCATTAACACATGATAATGACGACACAAAAACTGATTGGCAGCAAGTAACTGCCGCTTTGTATGGTCCATTGTTAACTACATTTCGGAAAACCACTCATCCATCCACCTCTTCATCCAATTACAATACACATAATCTAATTTAGATGTACAGTTTTCAATGAACCATGTTACACATATGTGACACTCCTCACACATGAATATAACAGGATCATTAACAGGAATGTGTACCATTATTCAATTACAGGGCAGGTTAGCACAGCAGTGACATATCTGACTTGCATCTGGGGAGCACCTGCTGCAAATAATTGCCAGAAACGAGCTACTCTGTGAGTAATTCCTTCATTTTCCGTATTCCCCCAACAAACATGTTGGGCCAGTGCCGTGCAATAGGCTGCAACTGCTTTCACATGTCTCCAAATTCAACATACACAGTTACCCTCGCACATCTCATGTGGGCCTACAAAACTTCAGCTGATGATACGGGATAGCAATACAGCATAATAATGAACCAACAGTAACATTACTGGCTTAAGAGTTATACGCTTTTCTGATGTTTTACTTGCTGTCATCACTAAACACATTCAAGTTTAAAATATGTCAACTTCTGCATTAACTAACACTGCAATCTGCTGGTATCATAACCTTTTGTCCCTACATCTAATTGTTATTAAGATTTTTATTTGATTTTGTTTGTTAAATGCAAACAACCTCAGCAGCTGTGGTTATAAACAGAATGCTACCCCGCTGGTTTTAAGTGTTTTTGTTACTATTGAATTATTAATTTCAGCTGTACTGAGAATACAGTACAGATATCAAATGAAATAAACACAAAACTTCCATCAAGCAAATGGGTAAATTATATTTCAACTTGCATCCAAATCCCTAACTATCCATGTGCAATACATGCAAATACTACAAATTAACAGTACTACTACCAGTAAAAATAAAACTTTTACATAGATGATTAAACAGTGTGTCCTTTGAATTAATCATCAGATGTTTTAAAATCATACCCTTCTACCCACATAAAAATTAGGTCTATATTAGGAAAAATAGAAATCACTGACCTAACAACAAAAGGCCAATGATGAACTAAAAGCTCTGCATGTGTCAACAGCTCAGTCAAACCCCTGTGACCTAAATCAAAATATACTAACCAGGAGGGCATCAGTGGCACAAACTTCTCTTTTTACAATCCTTTGTCTGGTTCTGGTTAGTGTCCATTCTACTGCAAATTTCTATATTGCAATGTATCATCAATACCTAATTTTGATACTGCTGTAATAATCAGCAAACACATTATTCACAAAAGTCGAGCAGCTAGTTCAATAGTGCTATAATTCCATTTCAATGCATCACAGGCATAATTCAATATAAGATACCAAAACCATTTATTTTCAACTGAATTCATAATAGTGGTGTAAATTTAAAAAATATATGGAGTGGCATATTCTGCTTTTAAAATATGACTTCATAATATCTATCTCAGAAATTATAACTGTCACACAACATGAATGATTCAGAGAAAACATAAGGAGGAATCAATTCTAAGACTATTCGCAACTTACCACACAACAAACAGAATTTTCACTGACAGCATGGCTCTCAAGATTAAGTTATTCATTTGAGGTTTTCTTTGTGAAAAATAACAATTACCTTAACTTTGATGCAACAATCAACAGCCAAGTTAGTAAACTATCCAAGCAGTCAAAGAGCCAGTATTTTAATACATTATGTAATTTATGGACAAGCCCAAAACAACTGAATTTTATGTACTATCAAGTATAGTGTGGGATATGACATTTCAGTGGTGTCAGAATAAAGTGATCTACAATTGTATTTGGCAAGATATTTACAAATATGTGTTTGCAGTAACATGAAATACAAATATATGTATATGTTGTTTACATACCTAAGCAACAGTGATGTATTCCAACCCAAATGTTTTCAATACACAATCATTATTCCCTGGCACTGTAAGTCTTTTGTATCAGCCATTTTAGAAATTCTGTTACTTTAAATAGTCAGTTTATCATTTTAATAACTTTATGTAAGTACAGTGTTTATGAAAATAAACTTATGTGCTTGTTTAATAGCCCACTAATTTTTTACTGAATACAACACCATAAATATTCATAAAATCCAATCTTTCTATCGATGTCCAAACATTCAGACTTATAGGCCCTGAGAGGCTTTTGCCTAGAAGGAAGGAAGGAAGGAAGGAAGGAGGCATATCAGACATGCAAACTAGGTTGTTTTACAAGCAGGCTCCATAAAAGTCTCAGAGATAATATAATGATGCTCACATAATAAAAAGGAAAATAGCAAAATGCCTTTCATAATGTGTATGTACAATATAAGGAACATTAAAAACAATAAATGCTGGCACAGTACCATTTACAGATCTGAAGGATCAGAGCTTATAGGTTTCATTGCCACTCATACTGCTACTAGATACATTTATGTCACCAAACAATTTCACACAAAATCATTTGTTGGTTATCACAATAACACAAAATTACTATGCATGGCCACCATGCTGTTAAGTTCCATTTTCATTAATCAAAGTTGGTGGTGGTGGTAAAATGAAAATGCACACAAAATGGAACTATGTACATACATAAAGAATGTGTGCTGCAATGGCCTTGTATTATGCTGACACAGACCTATGTAATGTAATGAAACAGACCTCAATAAACTTATAATAAATTTGATAAACATATCAAGGAAAGAAGCATTACAGTTGCATAACAAAATCAAGTTCCTGAACTACCTATTTTGCTTTAAGTGTCTAGGCAGATTAAGTGCAAAGTTAAACACAAATAAAACAAGACAGGAAATGTATGCAAAGTGAAACTCTTCTGGCACATTTCCATAACCACAGCTACCAATGAACACTAGTAACCTTGGTAACCAAGTATCAAAGGCAACCACAGCAAGCAACTCTGGTAACCACGGTAATTGGAAAATCAATGGCAGTTAGTAACCATGGCAACCACAGAAACCACAACCATGGTAATATTAATAACCAAACTAATCATAAATACACATAGGTCTTCATGTAGAAGTGCCTGTTATTGTTGCCTTTTTTTAACCAAACTGGAATTTTCTTAGCAGATTTTAGCAAAACCCCCAGTACGAAATTTCACAACAATATGTCTGGTGTGAGCCACCTGTTCCATGTGGATGGATCAAGAGACAGAGACAGATGCATGGACCTGACAAAGCTAATACTTGCTCTTCTCAATTTTGCAACTTCATCTAAAACGCTCCTTAATTCAAGAAACGAAGTATGGTCTTCATTTACTAAAATTTGCTGGTTTAAAGTTGTTTTAACAGATGTAATGTGTACAGTGAACAGCAGGGAACAATCAAGGGCAATGTTTAGTGCTTCCTCAACATTCTGAAACTTCTCCATTCACTGGAAATGACAGTGCTTCTATGCTCAATTGCATTGTTTTAATTTAAAGCATTTTTCAAAACAAAGAAAATCTACGGACCACTGAAATTCATTAAAACAGTTCACTGCATTTAACATGATTAAATGACAGTATCATGTTAATGTGCTAACAACTATTGTGCATGGGAGACCAAAAAAAAGCTAATATTTAAATAAAATGCAAGTTCTTTCCTGAATGTAAAACACTCAAAACTTTTAAATCACTTCTGAATATCATGTTCAATTTCACACTTCAGTGATGAACTAAAACCCATATAACTCAAGCAAACATGATATGCTGCAACACAAAACTTTTTCAATCTTTACCTTGGACATCCTGTTGCATTTTGTGTATTACAAAGTAGTTTTCAGTCACCGTCAACACAACTATTTATTATGTTTTATCAGACGAGTTACGCAGCTACATTTTGACCACTAAGTGGTCCCATAAAATTATAATTACATCTGCAACTTTATTTTTGTATGGAGTGGCAATTGTAATTGTAATTTCATGTATTTTAATAGCCTGAAGATGTGGGCCAGCACAGTTAAGTCGGTATTGCAACTCGTTACGGGCTAGACGGTCCAGGAATCGAATCCCGGTAGGGGTGAGATTTTCTGCACCTGTCCAGACCAGAGCTGGGGCCCACCCAGCCTCCTATACAATGGGTACTGGGTCTTTCCCATCAGTAAAGCACCTGGAGCATGGTGTTGACCACCCACCCCAGCTAGCGCCGAGGTTAAAGAAAGAGTAGAGCTATACACCTCTACTCCCCCTCTGGGCCTTCGTGGCCTGTTCTAGGGTGGACTTTACCTTTACCTTTACGTGAATGGCCTGAAGATGACCACTTAGAAGTCAAAACATGTAGTCTCATAACTTATCCGATAAATTTTAATACAAGACATTCCATTGCGCTTTAATTCTCAAAATAAAATCAAATGATTTATTCCATCAGCATATACACGTTGTTGTGTTCTGATGGAATAAATCATTTTATTTTATTTCGTATGCTAAAACATAAATAAACAGCCGCACTGAAGGTGACTGATAAGTACATTCATTTTTTTCATTGTAGGCAGCATACAAAATTCCAGCTACAGCCCTTTTTTTTTGTACCTGGCAAGAACTTTGCTTGCTATGTATGTATTCTCGAATGACACAACAGCACCTTTCCGTGCCCTGTATCAAACTGTATTTAGATACACAATTCACCTGCACATCATTGAACAGAACAAGTCGTGTAACTAGGAAGTCAGTCAGTCATAGTACTTCTTATAAAGGGGATGCACTGTAACATGCAGTTATAATGACACACAGGAATCATGAGTACTTTAAATGAGTATAATTCCTAATATTAAAAAAAAAATTACTTTTGAGAACTGTATGTCATACACAAAATACAAATACAAAATTCAAAACCTCTCTAACTTCATTATAAATATGCCAAATAAGCCAATTCATTTGCAGCCATAGAAAAACAAAACTGCACATCTATGTGTAACTGAATTCAAAATTACAGGACAGAAAATTTATTTCCAATATTTGTGAATGCAACTAACAGTCAAAACCCAACCCAATACTAACCGAAAAAGAACCAAAACAATTCACCAGTATACTGCAAGCGAAATAAATTACCAAAAACTGATCTTACCTTGACGGTCTCACAACTACAATGTGACTCTCAGGAAAGTACGTATGAAGTAACACAGCTGTGCTTTCCAGATTCCATTTTACATAATTCTTGTTATCTCTATGACTTTCCATGTTCTCAGGAAAATCCTAAAAACAGACAAGTTAATAATACCAGATGGTGTCAATAAAGGTACAGTCCGTTTAAATATACTCACAATAAATGTCACTGTTATTTCCTCCTCACTCTAGACAAAACTGTAAGTAATAACAATACTGAAGAAACAACTCAGATGCCAAGTCCTGCATTACGTAAGTTCCGAAAAACTGACAGGACATCATACTTTCGAACAAATTCATTTGGCCATTAAAAGTAAAATTGCATGTGTATGCAGTGGTAAATTCTGTGCTGATCACAATTTCTTTATAAATTGGATTTGAGGGGCGAGAGACTCAATTCAATTTCCATAACCAGAATTTAATTCATTCCCTCAGCTGTACATATACTGCAACCCCTTACTTGACTCTCAAACCTTCAGTGTAATTAAACAATCTCTGAATTATACACTGAAGATACATAACAACCGTGGAGTCCAAGCAGTCGCATTTTCCACTTATGTTAAAGTATGATGACACATGAAGTGAATCATCAGCATCACACTCCAGCCAAATCATCTTCATGAAGGAACCATCAGTAGAAGAACGTACTGCCCTGTACCAATCTCTGAACACTGGCTTGATGGAAGACAACCCACTGTGTTTAAACACCTAACTAAAATCAATTAATTAGTAACATACCATCAAACACATCTATATATTTATGCAATAATAAGCCAACCCGTTTCGGTCCTACTGGCTCATCATCAGGCTATACATAAAAGATTTACAGAGAAGGTAAAAGGTCTAAATATTACACACGCTCACACACACTTCTAATGAGATCTCAGTACTTTTACAGTTTGAAGTGTAAACAAATGCTCTCTTAGTAGCTTAAAGTACAGAAGTTATGGTTTTAATGTCTTCAATTTCTGGCTCCAAAATCTTTTAAAATAATTATAAAATACTTCAATTGTTTTACAAACATCTCTTCATAAAATAATGATAAAGGTTTAATATAGTGGAATTAAAATAATTAAAAGGATTATCTTTTTCTAGGTAATCTTAAAGCCTTTTTGGACATGTGTGGGGTGAACTTTCCCTCTCAATCAATGTAATTTCACTTATAAGACAATGCCATTTCTTGTTATTTGATTATGCAAACATAGCACATATTTTATCTTTTTACTCTCTCCCCTGAATTTATATTTCAGGCCATGTGAACTTAATGTTCTCTATTTTCTTTTGTTGTCTTGTTTCTTCTAACTTGATGCCTGTGCTAACAACAACAAGACACATAAAATAAAGGCTATATTACATTCAACTTCAGAGGAACAAAGCTATGAGAGATTAAAATGCTGTAAACAACATACTGCAGCTGTATTTGTTTTAATTTCCCATATATCGAAAAACATTTTTACTTCAGAGTCAAAGCATAACCACACAAACACTCTGTTTTTTTTTTTATGTGAGTAATATTTGTCAGACTCAAGACACAAGGAAACTGCATTTCAATGTTTATTCCACGCCTAATACCACATCTACTTATTCTTATACTACCGAGCAGCAGCAACACAATGGTCACATCACATGTACAATGTAACAATACTGGCAATTTCACTCATTCCTGGTTCAATGTCTCAGAAGTACAATACTTAGGGAAAAGTGTCTATTACTGCTGTTGGAAACATTTTTTGCTACAGTACACCCCAAAATGTGCATGTAAGTGTATATATGTCTTCGTGCCAAATATCCATTATTACTGTCCACTTTTTAATCACACTGGAATATGTCATAAAGTTTTACCACAAGGGAATCTGTCCAATGGTTCTTATATTGTCACACACACATGCAGGCAGGCAGGAATACGCAAAACTATTTTTGCAACCTTTCATTTTGAACATGCCAAAACTAATATTAAAACAAACCTGCACATCTCCACCAAAGAACACAACTGCCATATCTTGCTCAGCTCTTACAGCAGGATTACAATAAACAACATCATTAATCCGGCCATCATACCCAGTGACACCACACAAACGGACTGGACAGGCTGGAGGGGGTGTACCCAGCATCCTCCCCTAATAAGGCACAATAAAATTCAGTATAATTAAACTTATTTAAAAATGCAATTAATATGATCAACTGCCTAACGCACCACACGGTGCTTGCAGTAATGAAATGTGTCTGATAATTAGATGCAACTAAGAAATTCAATAAAAATCTTGTATCTTCCAAATTCTAATGCCAGAAAGTTCACACATCTTCATCCATGCTACAGGTCTATTTCCATATTGACCTTCTCTACAGACATGTTATGAATCCTATCCAGACATTTACAGGTACAGTAGGGCTTCCAGGGGTGGGGACAGTCCATCCCAAGGCCTCTACCACTACCGAACACATAATAAAAAAATATCTGTATGAGCTTTGAGGTTCTCACAGTGTTGAATATGAAGATTACTGTCTTCTAGGATGTTATGCCACATAGTGAGACAGGTAACAAAGTATGTGGTGTAACATGGCATCACATCCAGTAAGACCATGAACCCACACTCCCAACAAACAGACCACCCAACATCATCTGTGCCTTAGATCATGCAAACACCAGGGCGTTCTTTTACGTGTGTTATTCAAGAATGCTGCCAACTGCTGATCATACAGGTTAAGTGAAAGATGAACAAATGAATCTGGGGCATGGGTGGAATGATACTGATAAGGAAAACTGAAGCACTCAGAGAAAAATCTACCCTAGTGCCACTTTGTCCACCACAAATCCCACACGGAGTGGCATGAGATTTAACCCAGGACTGCAAAGTGAGAGGTCAGAGAATGACTGCCTGAGACATGGCACGATCACCAGAACTGAAGGTATATACACAAGAGGGAAATTTAACCACAGAATAGGAAAGATGTTTAAAAACATTTATAACACATATTTAAATGTAACATGGGTTTCAGTTACTTCAAGGCAAAGGTAAAGGTAAACCTGTCCCTGTGTTCAATGAACCACCATGCCATGTAGGCATATGCAGGACAGGAGGTAAGGCTCCATACATTCTTGACCTTGCCAGTAGGTATAGGAGACTGGTCACCTCTATGCTTCAAATGCTTTACCCCCCCCCCCAACAAAACAGCCCCAGATACCTACTGTAGAGGAGAATGGGTGAACCCTATAGAGATTCTGGATGTTTTGGAGAAGGGAATTATCCTTTTCCCTGCCAAGGACAGACTGTCCAGGCAGCACCCTAGTTGCTGTGCTGATGACTTAGCTACCACAGCTCCCCATCACTTCAAGTACTAAGAATAAGTATTTTATTGCCACTAATTAAATTTCCCTTTCAAAATAATTTATTACCATGTTATACAGACTCCATTACTCACAGTTCAATACCACAAGAAGACAAATATCGTCAGCTATCAGCATTTAGTGCAACTTGCCAGTAATGGTCTTGTGACATATCAACCCTAGAAAGGATTACTTAACTGTCACATAACACTTACCACAACTGTGACTGATCTGTCCATGTTCCAGTGGGATCCTAACAACAAGAGCACGTTTCAACATCCTTGCCACATCATGAAGAATCCACCTAACCTGGCTACATGTAAAAAGAATATGGAGCTACCCACTGTTCCTACTTAGCATCAACTGGGAAACAGAACCCAAAAAGGAAGTGGGGGGGGGGGAAGGTTACAATATACTTACCGACTTTCTGGTACTTTCTTGCGTCCAACAATGGAAAAATGAAACAAAACAGGTGAAATATTGTTTCCACGTTCTTATTCTAATCATCCAGTCGTCTTATTGTGATGTGGTGGGTCACCAAATGAATCAGTCCACATCTGTAAGGAATTCATATGGATGCTGTGCATTACTAACATCACTTTCAACAAACATTACAAAGGATCTGTCAAAATTTATTTTCCACTTAATATAAATTAGCAATACTTGTATTTCAAGGCACAGTTTCAAAGAAACACGAGAGATTATATAGTATGGGGTTTTTTTATTTTTTTTTAAGTGAGACATCCCCATTGTGTTTTATATGATCAATATATATGTAGTGTAAAATTATAAAATTATAACATTATACAGTCATTCACAACTCTCAATTTATTAGAAGTATTATTTGTACCTCTAGCTACATGTTTCAGCTCGTATACACAGCCACCTTCAGGCTAGTCTTCAGAGTGGTTTTGTATGTACAATTGTTGGTACTTTGAAAGTTACGAGATCTCGTATTACAATTAGTAGTTAAAATATTTGTGATAATTCCATATAAAATATATTACTTACTTACTTACTCCAAGGTGCAGAGTCCTTCTTGAGAAGCTAACTGGTTTGCAGCTAGTCAAGAAATTCCCCGCATTTCACGGAACCTGAAGGTTCATTACCGCACTCACAAGCGTCCGCCAC
>Ga0131853_10014757_pt1 | contig 14304 bp, 10 predicted proteins | sample TergutLab28metaG_FD_92764 | JGI IMG/M metagenome (GOLD analysis project Ga0131853, IMG submission 92764) | Labiotermes labralis P1 segment gut microbial communities from Petit-Saut dam, French Guiana - Lab288 P1 (version 2) (version 2) | ecosystem: Host-associated > Arthropoda: Insects >... | reverse complement strand
TGGGTGCCTCGTGTGGTTGTCACCCCCAAAAAAAAAAATATCTCTCCTTCCCCTTCTTCCCCGCCGGTGTGTGGGCCCCTCCTTTTTGTTGTTGGGGGGGGGGGGGGGGGGGGGGGGGGGTATTTTGTGAGGTAAATCAGCCGGCGCGTCAAGCTGACCAATCACCTCCTTATAGTACTCGAAGTTAAAAATAATAGGAGTTATAGCCATATTTCTCCTACACGCCTTCAAGCGTGGACGGAGAAACATTTACAGTTTTTACAAAGGAAAAATGAAAAATTTTCAGTGCCGAATTAAGAGCGATTAAACTTGATTTCAGGCTCATGAGATCTGCGCTCTTCTGGGTTGTTAGGCAGCATGTAGTGGTAAATCCTTTTTGGATTTCTTGATCCCTGACGATGGGACCGATCGATTGTCCCGAAACGTCGGCAAGCATTTACCACTACACGCTGCGTAAGAACCCAGAAAGACGCAGATCTCAAGTGCGTGTCTCCAGTGGCGTATCCCACACATTCCAAATTTGGTCAGCCCCAAAATGGGTTGGACGTGGTAATATGGAGGAAAGTCTATGCGTCTTTGGAGATTCAAGCCTGGCAGTCTAGATAACGACCAGTCACTATTTTGAGTTATTCATCCCGTACTGTATCATCCTTTCATGCTGTTATGACTCACTTCCTAAAAAAATTCGCACGATCGCTTTCACATCACAATGCATAAATGTGCTCACATTTTATTTAACACAAAGCTAACACTGCAACTAACAGAGCGTCGGCGCACTTCACACGATGCACTTACCACGGGCGGCATGGCAGGTGACATCACAAATACAATGTTGTTTATGTCTGGACGTCCTAACTTCTAATCTTGATGAGTGCGTTTGACATGATACCATGTCGCGCTGTGTACAGCCACACTGCATCACTGGCCACGCTGTCCCATTCTGCCACAACATGTGGGAATTCACGCTCAGGCGATGTAACAATAAAGGCAGGTCTCCCCCTGTAGTGGATTGTTCCACGGATGGTTACCTCTGACGTGGGTTAATGGTGCGGTGTGCTCGACCATTCATAGCAACTTTTGCCAGCCACAAATGACTTCCAGTTGTTTCTGCATGCACTGTATATACTGCATCGTGAGACTCAGCTTCGTGTCTTTTCGGCAGGGAATGTGCTAGGCTGCTGTTGGTCCTGAAGTGCAGATTGAGAAGCGCTACTGCACAGATTTCCACAGCTGCTGTTCTACCGTTCATTTTGTGTATAGGGACGAAATCCGATCTCTTATTACAGGCTACGTCCTGTGTCAGTTTCCTTTCTCACCGTGTTTTCTACGGAAAGTCTGTCGATGTGGTACGGCAGATATCCACCACACAGAAAACACAGGCTCGAAACGTCATTATTGTTATTTGCAACACTGTACGCGTGTACGAGGTATATACGCGCAGCTTTTCTCTTTTGTTCCGTGACAGCAAATCACACGATTGTCCAACGTGAAGATGCAAGCGGGAGAAACTGATGCACGCCAAGCGGAGTTCGGTAGTGATGCCGATGCATCTTGATTGCGTAACAGAAAACTGCTTTATCGGCTAAATAATAGCTCGTTTCGGCGCAAGGCATATCTCGCAGACCAAAGTTCCCTAGCGTACCGACCCACATACAATAAACTGTTCGTGTATGCCATTGTGTGAAGTTGTGATTGTAATGGAATAATGAGTACATCAAATTAACATCAAGGGCAAAGAGTTATATAAAAATAAAAGCAGAACGCATCTGGAAAATGTATATCCCGCATGGATGAATACTTTCCAACTTGAAAACCGGAGAACTTGGAGGTCATCATTACATGATGCTCGGTGATTCTTATATGTGGGCAGGTTTTATCATTTTCCTCAATTCCTTCAGTGCCAAAAGTCGTGCATGTAGCCTCAAGATAGGGCACGAGGTCCTACAACCTGTGATTAGGCACGAACCGCAAGTGGGCATATCCTGCGGAAACGAAGTGATAAAGTGCACAAGTTTTAATACGTCTGTATGCCATGAGAGCAGTGGCGTACCGGGGGGGGGGGTTCAACCCGCCCCCCGAAATTCGAAATTCCGAAGGCCCTCCAAAATCATTCCAAACTCAACGCGATTGTGAAAACTGTTAACAATCCTAAGATCGCAATTGTTTTACATTATCAATGACAAATAAATTGGTTGTTATCATACATAGTCTTAAAGTACCAAAAATTAAGAAAATTTCACTATATGAAATGAAATTTCTTGTACCAAATTACAGCTGCCTCAAGAACCCCTGACTAGGGACCTACCGCCCGCAGATCCCCGTTCCCTCTGTCCTCTGTCCGCAACTGAATTTGTTGAACACCGCCCCACCCCCCCTCCCCCCCCGCCCCTTTCCCCAACGTAATTTGTTTCACCCCCCCCCCCACCCCCCCCCCCCCCCCGAACAAAATTCCTGGGTACGCCACTGCATGGGTGGGCTTTGGTTCTGCGTTCGGTAGCTTATAGAAACGGCGTCTCCAGTACATTTTTTAATATCTTGGCAAGACTGTTTCCCAAGACTTAGCAACTGAGGTCGCTGACGACAAATATATTATTTCTATCCTCTTGTATAATTAAAACTCAGCCTCGAATCTGACGTTCTCATAGCAGTGGCTATGAAGGGCGCTGTCTGCTGGAATGTGATGCCTCATACTATTATACTGGTTTCCGATGTTTCGGACGAAAATGATGTCCTTAAAATGAAGGCAACAAATTCCTGCAGAAAGCAGATCACAAGCTGGCCTACTACAAGTTTTGCAGTTCTGGAAACAGGAATATTTGTGACTTTATAGAGTTAGCTAAGGTTCCGTTGCAGTTTGGGTAAATGTGGTGTTGTGTGCGGTGTGTGTCAGACTAGATGTGTTTGGGTTTGGTTTCTTAGTTCGTTAATATGACAGACTTATTTGCTTGTGCCACTTTGTCGGCGTCGGCGTCGGCGTCGGCGTCGTTGTAATATAATTAATTGTCTCCCTTGAAGTTATCTTTGGCATCGATGGAGATATTGGTGTCAATTTTATGTTTAATGCTGCTACGTGTTTCACATCACATTAACAAGCGTATCCGTCGCATTGTTCGTTCTTTGTGTGCCTCCTGCATCGACGGTTTGACTTGATTTTGTTTTGAAGGCACTTTCGCACAAACAGCAAAATGACCCTATTAGCTTCGTTATGCCTGCCCGTCTGTCCGTCTTTGCGCAAGTATCAGCGCGGCCTCCACTAGATGGATTTTCATGAAAATTTATATTGGAGAGTTTCACGAAAATTCGTCGCGCAATTCAACATTTGTTTAAAATCGGACAAAAATGTCGGGCACTTTACATAAAGACCTAAGTGCATTTATATTGTTGACAGCAGCACAAAATATTTTGTAGCTCGACAACAGTGGCAAGGGAATGGACTGTTGCATTCCCTTGAAAACACTAAACTGTCGTGTATTGTTGACAGCTACATACCATTCAACATCAGGAAAATGGGAAACATTGTTGCGTTTCAACGGCAACAACGGTTATGCGAACGCGCCACACTCTTCCATTATAAGTACATTGCTTATTTTGTTTAGTAATCCTACGATTGCATATTGGGCTGAAATTTGTAAACTTAAAGGCCTCTATGTTTTGCGTCTTATTGTGCGTGTTTTGTACTTTGAAATTAGGAAAGTGTTATGTGTCATTTAATTCGCTTGAATTAGATTAGATTAGATTATTCTTGTCTTTTGAGTTTTCCTGCCTTATCGACGTGAACGTAAGACGTGAAGATAAGACGTGAAGATAAGAGTGCGGCTTGGGAATATGTGATAGAAAATATAAAAATTTCGGCTTACGAGAACGTGGGGTATTGCGATTTGATGCCCCACAATATTGATGAAGGAAAAATTTTAAAAATTATTAGATCACAGGCAGTAGGCTAAAGTAGAATGGCTTATTAATCGGAGCCAATACTTGGAGAAAAACTGAATGGCGTAGGCGTGAAACTGCTCAAAAGGGTAAAATATGGGGTAAGAAAAAGAATATCAGAGACCAGTACAGACGCGTAGGCCTAAATGAATTTAAAGGGTATTGAAAACCTAGAAGTAACTGCTAAAAGATTAGATTAATGATTTGTTTGCAGATTTTCACAGGATAGTGAATAGGTTACATATTAAATTGTGTCAGACATTTAATGTACATACATTAGGTTAATGATGTGGGGCAGACTGGAATACATGCAGATGAACCATTAGTGCCTAAACGACACATGTTGCGATGTCTATAAACACACCAGTGGCGGCTCCTGTGGGAGGGATGCATCCCTTCCGAAACAGCCACCACTGAAATTTATTATTCCAGTGGGGACTGAATAATTGCCGCAATAGTTGAAGAAGTATAATACACACATCAGTGTCATGATCTGTTGTCTGTGACCATAGCTGAGGGCACAGATCATCTAGTATAGCTGAGAGTACGTCATTTCTTGAGGGACTGAGGGTAGTCCGGCAACTAGATCCGTTGTTCAGCGATCAGGTAGGAAAAGTTATGGTCGTTAGCCTCCTTCGGTACGATGAAGCTGAGCCGAGTTTGAATCTTCTGTTGTTTCTACTTCAATGAAATATAAGTAATATCGATTGCAGTGTACCTGCCACAGATTTGTGCGTGTGATCAAGACCGACTGTGACTTTACATCCTAATTAGTAAAGTTCGACTCCTGAAGATGGGCCCTATAAGTTGTCCCGAAACGTCGGTAAACAACTACAACCTACGCTGCATAATATCCCAAGACAGCGAAAGCCTAAAGGTAAGAGACATGTTTTGCATTGGTCACAGATTATCTACAAGACACGAGATGTCCACACACTGCTTTCTCAATGCTCGTACGCCACAAGTCCAACATGGCCACGTGTCGATCAACATACTGCAACGTAGCCTATGATTAGATTAGCAGGGTACTGTTTTATAAGACTGTTACTGAATTTGGTTTCCTCAAGTTACTGGTTAGGACAACTAACATATGTTGGACGAAACATCAGATTCGTGTAGTTGAACTTACGTCAGGTGTGCCTGTTATTCTGGATGATGTTAAACAACGAACCGCTTTATTACCTTTGCTTCTTGTACTTGCTTTAACGGGCCATTATAAAGCCCCCCCCCCCCCTGGGCTGTATCAGTAGCCAGAAACGAGTCGATTTACGAGTGCATGCAGTGAAAACTAAAAATGTGTTCATTTCTCGTCACCAGTGTCCACGGAGAAGTACGAACTTGAATGTAGTGAATAAATACTTCAAATAAAAAGGTACAGCAGTCCCGTTGCAGGCCTGGAGTGGTCCAGAGGGTTCCGAGAAGTTAAGGTTCTCAGATTTCATGACAACGGCACAGGATGGTGGTAAGGTTGTCAGCATTACGCACCGGCCGCCTTTACCCCCAGGAAATGCTCCTGGTACTCATTTCTGTTAGAGGCTGAGTCGACCTCGGGGCCATAGTGCGATCGGAAAAATTCCAATGACACCAACTGGGATCGAACAAGCGACCTACCGATTTGTAGTACAGAGCCTTAACAACTGTGCTACCGCGGTCCGCAAATACTTCAAATACTTAAATAATTAAAATATTAGAGACAGGCCTTTTTTCCGTGGCGCAACAGTCCCTTGCAGGCCAGGGACTCATTTTCGAGGCTTAGGTTGAAAAGATATTGAGGGGGTATTGGCACCCCCTCCCCAATTTACACCTATGCTGAGGGAGAAAATATGTGTGTCTAAGAGCAGGAAGTAACTGGAAGCTGGGTGTAAGTGCGTGAAGAGAAACTTCATACTTGTTATCTTCGTCGCATGTTGTTAGGATGATGATGTCAAGAGAGTGAAATAGGCAAAGTATGCATCACGCACCGAGCAACAGCAAAACTGCTTATATATTGCCAATAATATTTCAATTTTCCTGGGCCATCTTTTTCTTCGACATTTTGACAGATGCAGAGAGTAGAGACACAATAAAGCAGTAACCGTCCTGCTTCGATGGTAAGTTCCACAACGTCAAAGTAGGAGTTCGGAGAAGAATTGCAATTTCAGATTTGTTGATACTTTTATTTAGTTTTAGGTGTTTTATATCGAATACATGGGGAAGAATTACGCCATGTTTAGCGACCGCCATAGTTTACCGTTCTTGTAGGATCTTGCAACTCCAAAAGCCTATCTGGATCTGGAGCTGGATCTGACAGACATTTTGTATCGCATGTATTACATCATTTTGGCTCAAATTAGTTTTGGTTCAGACTTTTCCATAACATTATCTGCTCTAAAGATTCGAATCTTCTAGCAACTACTCAAGCAGTGACGTAGCATCTCATCCCACTAGACCTGAATCTTCAGCAACACCGCTGTGAGAGCCTCAAATCTCGCACAAAAAAACTCTTGTATCCAATAATGAGGAGTTCCGCAAATAAATTTCAATGCCCAAACGGCTTTAAACATCTGGTTTGTGAGGTCTACAAACATAAAATTATAATCATCAATCTATAATTATACAATAAATGGGGTTAATGAGAAATCCATACAAAACTTCAGTGAGAAAGCCCGAAGGAAAACCGTTTGGGAGCCCTTCACAGGCGTTGATGCGGGTAGATAGGCCTACAGTATAAACCCAACATTATTTTGAAGATTAATTTACATAACCAACATCACATTCACACACATCAGACATTATTAAGTCTCCTACATGTTTCGGCACGTCATATTTGCCATCATCAGGAAGTCTTCTCAGTAGCCAATTTAATGCCTTAAACATAGTTCTTTGCAAAATAAGTGGGTAAAAACAAACATACACTAGCCCATACATTAAAATTCCAGTTAAAACACAAGACTATCCACAACAAAAATTTTAAAACATTAGAAGAAATGCACCTTTGAGCACATTGCAGACTGCTAGTGGTGGGTGTACCATCTTAAGTAGATGTTGGTGATCATCCAGGAACCACCTTGAAACCCAGACACAGGTTGAGTCCGGTAAATCGGTATGCGTGCCGTCTATGTGCAGCAGAATGTGTTAATTTTTTGGGAGTGCATTTATTTGATTCTAGACGCGGACAACGCCAGGCTCATGTGTACATGATAAGAACATTTCGGTTTCCGTAAAATTCGGTGAATTTCTGGAGTAGCGGAGAGACTATCATCTTCTCAAGAATGAAACTTCTGCATGGATATTTTATTGCAGCAGGGTAAGGCAGGTGAGGATTGCAGGAACGGTTGTCGCTGTGAGGCATGCATAAGAACAGTGATGTCTCTGTGATTTATGAGACCGTACTAGGATCAACTGACAGTATGAAATTGCTTCTAACCGCTTTCTAAGAGGTTGAAACCCCTCAACGACTGCCATTTCTCATTAATTTTTTACGCCTCTACGAAAAAGATTTATTCCCGTCAAAATTGTGCGGCCGATGAGACCAATTCGTGACGTGTTCAAAGAAGAATGAGTAAGGGTCGATTCACACTCTACGTCACGTTTCCGTTCCGTCGTGGAACGTCACCGTTCAGTAAAATTTTCTCATGTGTAATTAAACGGAGATGTTCCACTGACAGGAACGTCTCCGTCACGTCTCAGTTCCGTTCCGTCGCCGTTGCTGAGCGAGAATGTTTGACGTGACGGAACGGGTCCGAACAGGTCTGTACCTGCTAGATTCCGATAATGTGAACAGTCTTACATCCCTCCACTACACTTCGCGTGTTTGCTTGCAACGAGTGCTTCCTGTTTGTCTTCAGAAATGGATAAAAAATTAATAGAATCGGTGCGTAAATGTGAGGAATTATATGGCATGTCAAATAAGAAATATAATGACAGAGTCTGGAAAGAAAAACTGAATATTGTAGACTAGCCTAACATTGCACTCTTTCATTCTGCCAAGGCACAAATCCAGACGGACTATTAAAGATTTGTTTATATTTGTCTGTTACTTCAAAAGCACTTCAGTCGGCATTATCTCTTGTTTTGGTATTTTTGCGAGATTGCTTTGATCATTTGCAGAAATTCCCATATCACTTAGGCCTACATCTTGGTCTTTCAGATAACTATGCAAAATACAAGTCGCAAAACAATGCTGTCCGCATTCTCCGGCAATGACTTTAGGGTCCTCTGACAAATTTGAAATTTCTGGCTTAATATTCCAAGTGCATTTTCCACCACTCTGGATCGGGAAAACATACAATTGAAGATGCTCTTCTCATTGTCCCCTTTACTTTGCCATCCTGTGTAAGGTCTCATTAAGTAAGTTTTCAGAGGAAAGGCCTCGTCACCCACAATAACATGAGCTAAGCATGATGTTCCGGGAAGCTGTTTATCTTCCGGAATGTCTAGATGAGTTTCTAAATATTTCCCAAGTTTTGAATGTGCAAACATCCTTCCATCGCTATTTCTTCCAAACGATCCGTCTGATTTTCTGCTTCTGACACACTTGTGAATCCACACACGCTTCTTTTTGTCACACAGAGAAGCATTTTTCTCTTCTTCATCTAACATCAATGCTATTGCTGATAATTGTCTTTTAGAAAACGAATGGGGCTGCATATTTGATGGAAATTATCGCAGGTCTCCTATCACGTGCTGTTCTGGAAGGTGAATGAACACGACGGACAGTTGAACACTGACCATTCTGACGGAACGAAGATGAAACGGTTACGGAACGGAAACGTGACGCATAGTGCGAATCGGCCCTAATTGTAACTTGGATGTAGTTCAAATTCCCACGAAACTGATCGCGGGTTTTTCGGTGTTCTCTTTTTCACATCCTGAAAATATGAAGACTAAGGGAAAGAAACGTGCCCTTATCCAGTCACCACACCAAGAATGTGCGTTTTTACACATATTTTACTGGAAGATTTTGGTCATAGCAGTCCACAGTAAAACATAAGAAAATGAGATCAAGGTATCTGATGATTTCTTATGATCTCAACCGAATATTCGCAAAGTTGACGATAAATAAAAATCAATGATTTCGAACTACGTTTTTTTCTACAAATGCATCGTCCGTCAACGGATTCTGAGTAAATTTCATATTGTTCATTCCGTGCTTTATGATTTGATTTGCATACTCTATCAGGACCAACAAATGTACAATTCTATTTATTATGTATTTTATTATTAATTTGCTCCTACATGTTTCGGCACAACTGCCATCCCCAGGGAGCTACATCAATGTTGTTATAATGTACAGCAATAAAATAGTTATGCAAGAATCACACATAAAGAATGTGGAGGTTTAAATATATTTATTTTGTATGATTATTGCTCTGGGCAATGCCATATCCTTAATAATGCTTCTGTCATTCCCATTTAAAGGTGTATAAGTCCTACATGTTTCACACCGTTCGTACATCAAATGAGAAGTAGCCTGAACAAGAAGAAACATTTACTCCCACTTTTTTCCATACTTTACCGTGAAAGTTATAAATCCTTACGTGTTCGTGTTTGAACGTAAAACACACATAGGAAATCAGTAATGGCATACTTGGATACAAGCCTGTCCGGTACATTTCCTTTTCTCGGTTTATAGTCGTCTCACTCCGTAACAGGGGTGAACAATGTGCGAAAGTTACGGTTGGATTTGACATGTACGAGAAATAGGCACTATATTCGAAATACCATCGCCGTAACATCTGCCATTCAGGGAGGACTAAAACAAGGAAATGTTTTATAGCTATCGCTCTTTAACTTTGCTCTAGAATATGTTATTAGGAACGTTGAAGCAAGCCAGAAGGGATTCAAATTACATGGAAGACACCAGCTTCTGTTCTATGCCGATGATGTTAATTTATTTAGCGAAAAGACACATACTACGAGTGGAAAAATAGAATACAAGTAGGTTGAGTTAACCTGAGTGTGTTCATGTCTCGTCAACAGAATGCAGAAAAAGTCATGAACAAAGGTAGATAATAAATACTTCGTAAATGTAGAAAAAATCAAATGCTTGGTAACGACCATAAAAAAATAAAAATTGCATGTATAAAAAAATTAAGAGCAGATTGAAATTAGGAATGCCTGCTACATCTCGGTGTTTTAGTCTGAACGTTTGCCCTCCAAAATTCTCAAGACTAAAACGTACAGGCCTATAATTTTGCCCGTCGTTTTATTTTGCTATGTAACTTGGTCGCTGATATGGAAATAAATACATAGGCTGAGGGTGTTTGGGAATATGGTGCTGAATAAAATATTTGGAAATGAGGGGAGGAAAAAGGAGACTGGGAAAATTTGAATAATTAAGAGCTTCGTGATTTTACTCATCACGAGTTAATATTTGGGCGAACAAATCAAGGAGGATGTGATGGGAGAGGCATGGGACCCTTATGGAGGAGAAAAGATGTGGAGAAAGGATTTTTATGGAGAATCTTGTAAGTAAGAGACCACTTGGAAGTCGTAGGCGTAAATGGGTGCATAGTATTAAAGGAACTTAAAGTAACTGGCTGGTAGGGACTCGACAGGATTCGGCTGTCTTACGATACGGATAAGCAGTTGGCTCTTTTAAAGACGACAATAAACTTTCGTGTTCCATAGAATGCGGGGAATTTCTTGAGTAACTGAATGACTAATAACGTTTCAAGAATGACTGTGCTCCATGAAGTTATTTATTACTTTAAAATACCTACCTGACAAAATTATCACGCGGAAAGACGTGAACTGTAGAAGGTGCATCAATGCAATAGCAGACGGAATTGAGGTCGGTGTTTGAATCCCGCTAGAGACTTTTTTTTTTATCTCGCCATAGAATTTAGATCGGATCTCGGACCATGGACGGAATTTCTTTCTACCACGGTACAGATATAGAAGTGTGAAGCCGAGCAGTCAGTGCATGCACTGCCGAGATCTTAAACTTCTAAACAGCTGTGCAACCACACTGAGTGTGTCTACGTACAGGTGTAACCTCACCCTAACATCAGAAATTTAACTCAAATTTTATCTAATAGCAACAGTAACACTTTCAAGTCTCTTGGTTGTCTTAATATAAGAATTCAGTTCCTCCGTTCTCTCAACTGACCGCGTCCCCACAACAAAGGCCAACTTGTAACGCTTTTTTTTTTGTAATGTTGTTCTACCGTGCATTTTCTTACGTTCCATATTTTAACCAACAAAATAGAATAATTAAAATAAATAAAACAGATAATAAAACACACTTTATGTTAGGCACTAACACCTACATGTTTCGTCACCAAGGCTCCATCCTTAGGGAGTTCATTAAAAACAAAGTTATGGTAAGTCAAACACGTATTTCAGGTGTCAGTCGCCGTCATTTTCAGTATAAGAATTAAGTCTTAAAATTTTATAAGTCTAGCTTACACATTTTAACAAGTACAAGTCAATATAGCTGTGATGACAACACCATACGTTAATGATCCACTTCTGTTACATGTTTGCGGTTGTTTATAAGAGGCTCGTTACTGTATGGTATGGTTATTACAGCAACATGGACTTCTGCTTGTTAATATGTGTAATCTAAATATTCAGATTTATAGGACCTTTAATTCTTATAATGAAAGAGGACGACTGGCACCTGAAGTACTTGTTGGACTGCCTATTCTTTGTTTTTAATGAACTCCTTGAGGATGGAGCCTTGGTGCCGAAAGATGTAAAAGTTGGTACCTGATATAAAGTACGTTTTATCTTCTGCTTTATTTATTTTAATTAGTGCGTTTTGTTGGTTAAAATATGGAAACTAGTAACCCTATTTACGAAAATGATTTCTACTTGTTTTGTGAATCGTATGAAAACACACAAATCCACAACGCTTAACACGCACAGTAATTTTAACATAAAGGCAGTTCTTGCATGTAATAACCACTTCGCTGAAAGGTTAATAAAATGATTTGATTCAAACGTAATCTGCGTAACAAAGTTTGGCATTGGTTAATTCACCGGATTTTTACCCATGGATGTTAACATATTTTCTCGACAGACTACAATGTAGGTCTGTTATACCACACAATTTAAAAATACGTGCAGTAGGGCCAAATTGTACAGATATACAACAAGCGGCGTCCTTCCAACGGGTCGGTTCACACTGCAAGAAACTGCTTTCCTGGGAATGAAATGTGCAGCCCTTCCTGACTTCCGCTCGGCCAACAATTCGAAGCCACTGAACCAGAGTCATGCAAATCGTTTCTGAGTGCCTACCTGGTAGAAGACAAAGAACTCGGGGCACCTTGCCACCAGACGCTCACAGCAGAGAGTGACAGATCACCTGATAACATTATCTAACGAAACCACACTCGATAAGAACTGCGCTCTTCTAGATTATCACGCAGCGAGTAGTGATAATTTCTTACCGACGTTTCGGGACAACCTATCTGTCCCATCTTCAGGGTTCAATAATCGATTCTTGAACCCTGAAGATAGGACTCGATAGGTTGTCCCGAAACGTCGGTGAGAAATTACCACCACTCGCTGCGTAATAATCCAGAAGCGTAGTTCTTATCTGTTTTGCGGCTGAAGCCTGAAATCACGCAAACGACACTCGACAAAACTGGACCAGGGTTTGTCACGTTTTCAGTTCAGTCTCTAGACGCAGCTGAATTCCTCGTAGCTGTCTGTGAAGCGTCCGGACCGGCTGTGGGGGCGCACATAACCTCCTATTCAGTGGCTACCGGGGACTTATTCCTGAGGGATTAAGTGACCAGAACGTGAAGCTGACCACTCTCATTAAATCTAGTGCCGAGATAAAAAAAACAAGTGGAACTCCAACTCCATTCCCCAATATACCTGCATCCAATAGTCACTACAGCTCCTTCAGAATTGTAACTAAATTACGGGCTGGAAAATCGGGGTTCGAATCCAGACAATGCCACATATTTTATATTTGCCACCGAGTCCACATGGTTTCTGCGGCCCACAAAGCCCTCTACCTATTGGATAGCAGGGGATCTTTTCCCAGGGATAAATTGCGCGATATGTGAATCTCATTTCCCTCCTTATGTGACGATATGAATGCGTGGATGTGTACTTCCATTCCATCATACACCTTCACGGCATATTGTTCGGCAAAGTAGCAACTTTACATGCAATTCAACACTTCTACTCGCAATTAAAAACTTTTGTCCAGTGAATTCAAAATGAGGCAAAACTCGTTACCAAAACATTTCCTTTTGCATCAGTTCATTAAGTACAAGAATGGTATACTGTCTTCTGTAATGATTGTTTATACTGAAAAGTCTCATATCAAACTGGATTTGTATCTTCACAATGCAACAGTTTTGATTAAATACGATTTGGGCAGTTGGTCCCACATTCACTGAACCTGAATTGGCAGTCAGGCTGTCTGCCAGAATGTTCATAAACATGTATTCCTTACATGGCCCAGTCAGGAAAATGTAACAACTACTACTGTTATGGTACACGTTATTGGTGGACAATGAACAGGCTACTGAGGAAGATGGAATATGCTATTACGAATAATGTAACTTAGGAAAGTTACACAAATGTGAAGGGGATTGATGTCACTCAAGATAAAGTCTTTTGTAATAGTGATGTTGGTGACGTGAACCTTTAGATCATATTATCACAGAGTTAGGTGTAATAGTTTCAGCATACATAAATACTGAACTGGTACCAGTTTTATACATGTGAGATCTTCAAAACCCTGTACTACAACTCATGCTTAATAAATCTGCTGCAATGCAGAACACAAAAATTGAACAGTCCTCATTACTCCACCCCTCCCACTCCTATATCATGGTTCAGAACAGTCTGTTATTTTCTACAGTGCTGTTAACACTCAATCTGTTCTTATCTATGGTGCTGTTAACACTGTCAGTAAACACACCCAGAAATCCTTGTTGTATGCAAACATGGTAGCACTGCTCCAATTGACTGCACTGTGCCCAATCACTGCCCACAATGTTCCAATATCAACTACATATAAAATCTGCAAAGCTTCTTTCTGCATTCATATCTTTAAATGATGTACAGAATAGAGTGCTGAGACAGACTAAATATGTGGCAAATGTGATGGGTGTGTCCCTCTCTGTTTGCAAATGACATGCCTACTGCTGGAATACATTGTTTCCTGCACATATTGTGATACCAGCTGTCAGTGACATTGGCATATGTAAATATGTGTATTTTTTGTGTTGTTTTTGTGATGGTTGTTACTTTTAAGTACCTAAACCCTGCTTCTCCAGCTTTCTTTCATGCATGTAATGGAAAATTTGTCTGGATTTGGCTATGATAGACCTGTACTGAGAAATTACAGCTTTGGGGTAGTACAACTCACTTACATCAAAAGAGCAAATTTCACCCAAGGAAGCTGTGATCCTATGATGACCT
>Ga0131853_10014755_pt1 | contig 14306 bp, 7 predicted proteins | sample TergutLab28metaG_FD_92764 | JGI IMG/M metagenome (GOLD analysis project Ga0131853, IMG submission 92764) | Labiotermes labralis P1 segment gut microbial communities from Petit-Saut dam, French Guiana - Lab288 P1 (version 2) (version 2) | ecosystem: Host-associated > Arthropoda: Insects >... | reverse complement strand
TTATTATCATCATCATCATCATCTCCTTTATGCAGAGTATTTATACTTATATTCCTGAGACAAACTATGTCCCTAGGGAATACAGTGTTGCAGCTATTCTGTTGTTACTATTCATGGTGCTTACATCGTTAGTTTCAGTGTTGAATCTATTTTACTTTTATATTAGTACTTTCCGAATTATGTGTGCATTGCCCAATATGGCTGTTTCCTGGAGTTTCTTGACTTCGTGTTTTCCTGGTATGTTGATCACGTATTTTCTAAATGACTTTGAAATAGTCCCAGTCGCCCCTATTATTACTGGTATCACCTTTTGGTTTTACATTCCACATGCGCTGTATTTCTATTGTAAAGTCTTTATTATTATTATTATTATTATTTATGTTTTCGTGGTTGGTGAAAGTGTTTGTGACCTCAATCTACTCTGAAGATGCCAGATCCCGGAACTCACGTGGGGACTGTGACGTCGCAACAGCATGACCTTGAGCTGGACGCTGATATTTTAGATGGGACAAAAAGCTTGTGGCCATAAACGTCTTATAAGTTTTGTAACACTCTTTTACTTTAGGACCGTTGTCGTGCGGTGAGACTCTTTTCTTCATTCTGTCCGGACGTATATGGGATCAAATCTTAGGTCACGCAATGCTGTTCTCGAGGGAAAATTCTAATGCGAGTATTTGGGTTCAGTACCTCGGTGGTTCGTACAGGCATAATGGAAGAGGTGGTAATGGAGTTCATTTTTTTCTAGTACTTACGATTCGGCCGTGTCAGTCATAATTCTCTTCGCCACTGTTGTGGCTACAGTCCTTGCCAAAAATTTGACCAAACACGACATAAGCAAGTTTTGAGTATTGCTTGTGAAAATGGAAGAAATTTTTGCGACGTCACATAAATAAGATTCCGTAGGCAATGAGAACTAAATGAGAAACAATTACGGCGTAAAATGTAGCTCATTTATTTCACTCATATGTCATTACTTTCAATCTTAATCCGCAGTCACAAAGAAACATTTGTTACATTTTGGCACGAGTTTAAAAATTCCGTCGCTGTACAAACTGGGCTCCAGTCACGCGATGAGATAACGGTACTCCAGTCACTCCTCAGACAAAACAAGCTGAGATGCAGCTTGGGCCGTCGAAGCAGCACCACTTGCTTGGCCGCCGATTTCGCAGTAACGGGGAAGTGGAAAAACTCTTCGTAAATTATTGCGAAAAAAAAAGGGCCCGATTTCTGCCCCGATGGAAATTTTAATTTAGTGCCAAGATGGGACAGAAGCTTTCTGCGCTTAGAGATTACGTTGAAAAGTAATGATACTTCAGTGGGATACGAAAGCTGCATTTAAGGTAGCAGTGGGTTTTTATTTGACTTTTATGACCTAGTGGACCTTACTTGTCGGACATTCTTCATATATGGGGCTTACGAATAAAGTTCGATACATTTGAGACATGGGCCATATTCGGTTTCATGCTATGGCTGTGTCCTTGAATAGAAGACTGATTCGGTCCCACAACAGATATGAACGTGACATAAATTAAAACTTCAGTTATAGAGGTGGTCAAACAAGGGTTTGGAAGGCTACAGTACAGGCGGCTTTTTCGTCTTTTACACCAAAACGTAACAACAGGGCATGTTTAGTCGCTATTAGACGCGAGCGCAAAGCAATTGCGAAAAGCGACTATCATTTCTTCATACCACTCCTTCTGCCGGTCTTCTGAATATTCGCATGAAACAACGTGGCTCCCACTGGACGGATTTTAGTGCCATTTTGAGGTGGCGATTTTTTTATTAACATCTGCATGTAGAACACTTTATTATCCAACTGATGCACGATATATAAAATGTAGATACAATTAAAATTATAACATATTTAAAAGTGCTCCAAAATGTTTCGGATCACAGAGGATCCATCATCAGGGAGCCTTGTACAGTGCTTGGTTAAAGACACAATAAAACCATTCTTGTAATTTTTAGCCAAGCACTGTACAAGGATCCCTGATAATGGATCCTCTGTGATCCGAAACATGTTGGAGCACTTTTAAATATCTTATAATTTTAATTGTATCTACATATTATATATTGTGCATTAGTGGGATAATAAAGTGTTTGATTATCATTGATACATGGTGCAAACATGAAGATCTGCATGTCGAGTTCAAGTTTGGTTTAAGTCGGACAAAAATAACAGATATTTTGGTTGAAGACTAACGTATCTCGCCGTTTTCTAGATAAGTAATTGAACTACAATAAATACAAAATAGACTCGTATGGATGCGATTTGCATGCCGGGTAATTGGATCTAAAACACAAGCACAGTCATATCAGTTAGCATTTATTCCTTCATTCTTGATTACAGTCACATGGCATGACTGCATTTAGATGAGATTTGTTGTAGTGTGACATAATCATGCAGTGCCATATCATTTTGTTGCTAGGTCACGTTCGAATGCAGTTATCGATTTGTTTCTTGCGATTCATATGATAAGTAATTAGGGGGAAAACACATTATTAATATTTATTGCTTGTATCTGGGAATAAAGAATTGCTAGGCCTGTGTAGGTAGATTATAGATAAGCATAAAAGTTGTGTGCGAAGTGTTACTTGTAAATCGTAATTGTAGCGTAATTCGACGTGGTGAAACTTTTAAGTTGTTTATGTTCGAAGAACTCACCGAGGATAAAAGCAACGTAAACGTATACGTGAACAGTAAGTTCCGCAAAGGAATGTGTAACAAACACTAGTAACAAAGGATCTTAATGTGCAGGAGCTGTTGTTTGTTTGTTTGATTTCTAAACGAAATTCAAGTAGTTCGACAGTTTCATGTAAAGTCATCCATTAAGAAATTTTGTGAAGATCTGTTCAGCTGTTCTGTAATACGCCGTAGCTCTATGCATACAGCAGCACCAACGGACCGACAGAAGTGCTTTAGTAGGGAAATATGCGAACTTTCTTAAAGCAACACAAAGCAGAATAGAGTAGAACTCCACTTATCCGGATTAACTGGGATGGCGAACCATCCGGATGTGCAGAAAATCCGGATAATTGGATTTTTCTCTGAAAATCGGCCACACTGGCAGTTTGAATTTCGGTTGTTACTATTTACACTATGTGCCTGTGTCTAAACCTTTCGATCGCGGCTGATCTGAAATTCTAGAAGCCATAACACTATTGTACTTGATCCGATAACCGGTATTTTCAAGGCAAGATAGTTTTGTAGTCTTTTCAAAAAATTTACTCGAAGGGCCGAGCCGATTCGGATAATCGGCGATACGGATAACCAGCGTCCGGATAAATGGAGTTCTACCGTACATGAAAAACTTAAAATAGAGAGGAATAAATAGCGGTAAGGTGAGTACAGGAGTTCTTTACGCATTCTAAGGCGTAAATTGTGCTCACATTGTAGAGATGAAATTTAAAAAATAATGCGGGAATGATAACTCGAGAGAAATGAGAGTACTGACTGTGTCTGTGGTTCTACAGACTACATTGGCTGCAGAAGCACGTCTAGCTGAGGTGCTGACCTTCTAGTGGTCGTGTACATTGTATGTATAGACTGTAGTCTGATTAACCTTGCAGGAGCCTGTAAACTAACAGTATCCGGCAGTTAATTTTAATTCAGAAATTTTAATAAGTAATGTACACCTGGTGTTGTTAACAGGAATGGGGTTGTACAACATTAATCTGAAGCATTTCCCCAGGTCTTTGGATAGTTGTCTGTCGTCCCGTTTTATTTTGCTTTCCAGCCATACTCAACGTAGCGACGGACGCTTAGATTGTGACGTAGGCCTATAAAGTTTGGCACAAGTTTGTTAGCAGTATCTGTCAAGGAACCTCGTCCCACTGAACATTGCCTGCGATTAATTAATGCTCTCACTTAAAATGCAACCTTGATTATAATTATGTCTGGTTTCCTGTTGGGGAAGTGCATACCGCGTCACTGCAATTTCAGCGGCACATGAACTTATAATAAAGGTAGTTCTTTGAGGTACTCTACTTAAAAAATTGTCTTGATATCTGTCTCACAAGTCTGTGTAATGGCTTCATTGTTTACTGAGACGAAAATTGTTTTACCGTGAGCCCACACTAATGCCAGAAAAAATAATGCATATTTTTTCGATGGTTTCGGAGAAAGTATTGTTGGGCATTATCTAAAAAACAAGCAGTTCTTCGAAAAAAGAGTATTTATTCAAAACCAGTGTCTGTTATTTGGGGCTAATTTGAAATGTCAGACTGAATAACGCAGTTAACAGACATGAATAGGACCAGTTCTTCTTCAATGGTGAGAAGAATGCATTAATTCTGAGCGGCATTGGGTTACTGCATAAAACTATTATGGTCAAGACACCACGCAGAATTCTTAAGACCTCTTGAAACCTCCGGATCACGTGAAAGTGTTTTAATTTAGCATTTTATTTTATTTCTTTTTAAGCTGTTGAAATTTATGTGACTCATTTTTTAAATCCCTGAGCAAGTGTTAATGTAAATGGACCTCTGTGGAAAAATCACGTTGAGGTATTACTATATTACCCAAAATTTGCACCCTGTGATACACTATTTATGTCATATATCAACTCCTACATGTTTCGGAACCGAGGTGTCTTCTTCAGACATTCATTATAACAAAGGTATATAAGCCCTGAGAATGGCATGTCGGGGCCGAAACGTGTAGCAGTCGATATGTCATAAATGATGTATCACAGAATGCACATTACTGGATTATGTGTTAATTGTGAGAGCGTGCACGGTATGAATAATATAAAATTGGCTTTGAGGAATTTCATAATTTGTACTCTTCAAATAGTATCACGATAATCAAACTTTGAGGATAAGAGCGGTAAATCTGAAGAAGAGAAACAGGAGCCCTGCATGTAAATGGAATTGTAATATAAAAATCAATTTTACAAAATAATATAAAACTAAATTTAAACAAAAACTTAATGTACATGTATATAAACTAAACTTATTCAGTTTAACACAACACAGGTTTATTTTCATTTCATTTTGTTACCTTTACATGTGTGCTACATGTTTCGGCCTGTACTTAGGCCATGCTCAAGCATGTGTACATAAGAATGTTTCATCGGTTGCATAAAGATGTGAGTCTCTGAGCCGGCTGAGAATGTGTTCGGGCCTAAAACCGGCTGAAGAAGTGACCTTTCAGGTTTTGAAATTTCGCTTCTCTTATTGTGTTTCAGACAGCGATTTTCAGCTTTGCTGTCTTTTTATTTGTGTCAGTTTTAAGAGTACGAGTAACAGAGAAAAAATTGTGCACCTATTTAGTGCTGAAATCTGTGTGTATTAGACTGTTGCACGGAAGAAGTAAAACATCAAATTTTGGAGTCTTGTTTATGTCTTCAGCTCGTCCATTGACAACCGGAAACTGTAAAGCCAGAATATGAATATGCTGAATTCTTAAACTCGGGACAGTGCTGGAAATAGAAACCGTGGGCCTACGCCTGACATGCCTTAGACAATAGAGCGTGTCACCAGGTATGAAGAATCCCTGGCCAAAGCGGGGCTTGGTAACCTGTCTGGGTGGAGTTAAGGCGGACCACAAAAAAAAAACTGTCAGTGGAATGCCAACTCCCCAGAAGGCTTCCAAGGAGACACACATAAAGTACTAGACGGTCAAACTTTTACGTTTCTGACAACATGGAGAAGAGAATCTCGTATTCTAAGCCAGTTCAGTTCGTTTAAGGCCTTCACAGTGTCTGCCTAACATCGAACTGTGCCCTCGAAACGTCGCGAACTACGCGCCAAATACACAGGGCCACACTCCAGAAGATCTTACCTTTAGCAAAAACGCTCTGAGAACCCCCGATCTTGCGTAGTTCCTAGTTGGTAACGAATTTTTAAATAGTAGAGCTTTTAGTATGCACACCCTGTGACGTGAACGATTTGGACATACTGTGAAAAACGTGTGGGCCACTTTTGAGGTGTTGAAGACGAGCATGTTTGTGACAGACCTGTTAAAATAGCCAGCCTTCGAACCGACGTTGGAATCCGGGAACTTTCCAATACGAAGCAGGAATTCGAACCGCATTTTTGTGCTCTATGTGCAGCCCATTTAAAGCTCCTCATCCTAACAGAGTTAGGTAAAATGTTCATTATGCAATAACGTCGTGTGCACGGGGACGAACAGTGTTAGAACGGAGCCTAGCGAAATAAAATCCTAGATGCAATTGGTTCAACTAGTTCAGAACAGATTCTAATGGTTTACTGCTCCTGCTACCACCACCACCACCATCACCACAACCATCGCTACTACTACTACTACTACTACTACTACTACTACTACTAGTAGTAGTATTATGAACCTTCGATTTACGTTACAACTGAAATGTCTTGATCAGCTCTCTAAGTCCATCCTGATGAAAACCATTTGCCATGTACTCTACATTCATAGAGTCGGCATTTGAGCGAAAGATGTCCGAATTAGAAACAAATACTACCGTAAATTGGAACATTTCAATTTTCACGTAGTGTGACCAGTTTATTCACTCAGAGGTAAATCTGCATTATACGTTACTTTTTCAAAACACAAAATGTCAACCAGAACACCTGAAAGGAAAAGACCACTTTCTAGGTCTAAGCCTAAATGGAAATGGTTGAAAATCCAGGAACGACTGTATCATATGATGAGGTGAATGTAATATACGTACATGCGCTAATTCGCTCCCTTTGTTATTACACTCTGTTTTTACCATGGAAACAACAGTCCCCGTTAAAATTCGGGTTGTGACGTCACTGACAAACCAAGGTTTATTTTATCTGTTGCAACCTGGTAACCAAGACAACCACGGAAACTCTGGATGTGATGTCATTCACAAACCAAGATCAATCGAATCCGTAGCAGGTGGTTATAATATCAACACGGGCCTGACTCATTCATTCTGTCATCCCGAGGGCATTACATAGAGCTGATGAACTTAAAGAGATGGGGTAGGGTGTTGTGGATTGAATTCATCTGGCTCAAGGTAAGATTGAAAGTTTGACTTTTAGTAAGAGGATAATAAAAAGCCGCATATTTATTGAAAGGCTGAGCGCATGTCGACCTCAAAAATAATTCTGCTTTACAGGGTTACTTTTCCGTATTAACCCATCCGCATTCAATGCAGTTTGATGAGTCCCGAACAGCACTGTGGCAGCAGTGCCTGCAAGTAAAGAGTTGATGGGTGCCTTTCATTTTCACTGCGCATTTGATGTTCTGCCGGCTGCGGCGCGCCGGTAGTGCATTTGCTTGTTAACGGCAACGCATGAACCTGCGCGTGATATTGACAGGTAAGTTCCCTCTGAGGTCGATGACTTCAGAAACCAGACAAGTCAAGTCAACGAAAGCTGCAGGGAACGAATTCCTTTCGTACTTTATTTTAAACATAATATCACTTGTATTTGAAACTGATGTAGTTTGTTAATGTAAAGACGTGACATATGATAGGTTAGCTGTACACTTTCGAGAACTCACTTCCTAGTTCAGCACGCGTTATGTGTGACGACCTTAAAGTATGCAAGCTGGTTATGACCAAAAGACGATATTTTGAAAAACTCTGAGCATTGTACCCGTCGAAATTTGTGTTGTTCCATTTGCATAATTTTATGCATTTATATTGTATGGGTCTGTTTTGGACGTACTCACGTTTAAGAAATCACACGCAAGGAAGTTACAGGCGTTTGTAACGAGAGAGGTGGGTCACAGTATCGCAGTCTTTTGCTACGAGAGATATTTAGAGCAAAGAAGCACGGCATTATTGGTTTTCTAGGATCTGTTGCTGAAAATAACCATGGTGGAATCTGCCTAAAGTGTATCAGATTCGTTATTCAGATATTTATAAGGAACTTTAAAAACGGGACCAAAAAATTTGAACCCCTTAAAAAGCGACCAGATTTCAACTGTCCTTATTGCAGTTGGTTGGTACATCACGAGTGTGAATCATGCGTAGCCCAGAACACACACGTTGATTATTATGTTCATTCATGTTGTATAGGATTTCGTGCGAAAGACCGTGCGGGGTTTAGGAAAGACTGACTTCTTCGAAATTTGCAAATCAGCGTTGGCGACAAGTCTAAAGTAGAGGTAAAATTTTCTTGTATGCACACCATGAAGGACTACGCGGAAATGGAGGTGTGTTATAACGTACTAATAACTTCTTATACTCTTGCACCCATCGGGAATCAAACTACCTTCTCCTGGCTGTCCAGCAGATTACCTGGGTCCTACCGACTTCGCTGTGCCGGTTCACGATTAAGCTGAATCTTGCGTCAGTTACAGGTGATTCGTTCAAGACATTTTTTTACAGACTTTTGTCTTTGACAGTGGTCGCGCTGGCTTTGAAGGACTTTGTGTTGCTGTTGCGCTAAAAACTTTGGGTCTTTGGGAAAGCACGGAAGGCCAGGCGGCGAAGTCGCTTGTCACAAACGGTTCTGCCGCTTTGATATTTGTTCGGTACAATTGCACAATGCTGCACAGCCGTTAATGTCATTCCTATGCTTTATTTACCAAATACAGGTACTCGTTGAGAAATAAAGTGTCCGACCTAACAGTACGTTGTTCATATTAACTGTATCTCGCACCGTACTGAACACGTGACTGGCACAGCAGTATTTACGCATTTCAAGTTTTCGCCGTGGAATAGCGCTGACCTTGATGCTGTATTGGGGTGTTAGTTCCGTGTGCAAGTGGTTTGTGCTACCGATGTTTCGAGGGAACCTGTTAACATACATCTTCAGAATCGAAGTTTGTATCACTCAAATTATAATTTTGTCGGGGTGTTGTCGATGTTTCTTGGTATAACCGTATTTAGTTCGACCCAGACTGAAAATTAAAACAGCACGTTTCGCCCAAACTTTGGTAGCATAACCCAGCAACCCAAAACAGGATTGTGATTGTTTTATCACGCACAATAGTACTTTAGTGACGCAATTTAAGTTTGTTATTTAACGATGCTTTCAGTGGCTAAGATTATTCAGCTTCAGTAATAGGTACATGAATTCGTATGGATCAGTGGTGGAATGATACTGACAAGAGAAACCCAAAGTACTGGGATATAAACGTACACTAGGTTGAAGAAAACCAACGAGATGCAACAGTATGCAGATATTTATTTACTGCTAAATTACTCTACATGTTTCGGGCGTCCATCGCGCGCATGTGACCAAATAAGGGCTGATTTGGTCACGTTTGAGGAAGCTTGCTCCCCATATAGTTTGATCTGTACCAGAGGCTGCAACTACAGTTTCATGTACTCCTGATGATGGGCGCGATGGACGCCCGAAACATGTAGAGTAATTTAGCAGTAAATAAATATCTGCATACTGCTGCATCTCGTTGGTTTTCTTCAACCTAGAATTACGATGTACGGAACCACGAATATAAAACGTACATTAGTTTGTCTACCGAAACTACCTAATATACTGGCCTGGAATCGAGCCCGGTTCTCTAGGGTGAGTGGCTGGAAAATAAACGCCTGCTTCTTGGAATAGCTGGTGTGGGTAAAAACACAAATATATTGTGAATTATGTCACTCAGATTCCTTGTTATTGCCAAAAAATAGTGTATAAAATTGAACTAAACGTATCTCGTACATAACTACATATATTTTGGGATGGAATTAAACGCCTTGGTAACGCACGAGGTGAATAGCTTAAGACATCTCGTTGTATGACGGTCCATTTTTATCTCAGATTAAACACACATTTCTGTGGTAAAGAATCTAATTGGGAATTCCTTGGTCTGGTGAAAAATTATCAGTTGCTTGAGAAACTTTGTGTCACATAATAGTTCTAAACGTTACCGCAAAAACAAGCATATCAAAAAGCGTGGAAGTAAGCAAGGTTTGGCTTTAATTGGAGTCTAACACCTTGCCTGACTTTATTCCCTAAGGCTGTACATCAAGACCGAAGTAGCGAGTTCAGTGTCCCGATACACATTCGTTTTCAAACGGCAGAAGTCAAGGACTCCGCCGCGAGTTCCATTTTGCGCTGCCTGCCCATTCTCTGTGTCCTGCCTAGGGAGTCACGCATTTCTTCGTGACACGCTAAACATGAAGCATGCATGTGATGTCAACAAAAAGGTCTTTTCTTTTGCAAAATGAAAACAAGAATCGAAATTCTTAGAGATTACTAGGTAAACTTTCCGTTATTTTGTCTCATTTAACAGCAAGTCGAGACAGGTTTCAAATTAAATGATACGGAACTTAATCATCTGCTTTTGGTGCATAATTATTGGTAAATAATACTGCCCTCTGGTATGTGAGGCCCTTTAGTCTGGTATAAACTTACCAACGTTTCGTAGCAATTTGCTACCTCCATTTCAGAGTAAAATGGTACCGTTATGTATCTCAGGAAAGGGAGATTTCCCCCAGGACAGTCAGAATCCCGGAGCACTGGGATGTGGTAGGTATGTGGGTTTGAATTGCACACAATTTACGTGCAGTAGCCAAGTCAGTGAAGACTGTATTGAAGAACTGGTGTATTTTCGGAGTAGGATATAAGTAGTGGGCAGACCGTTTTGGTACTGTGGGTGGGTCGAGATGAGAATGAGGGGAGACCAGGTGTTCTCCCTGCTGAGTGTCGTTCAGGAAGTTTCCGCGAGGCAAGCAAAACATTGCGTTAAATAGGGCTTTCAATAGAAGTCATGACCTCTTCTCTGCTAGGCGTGATACAGGTCTTGTAATCTACGAGAACTGTAGCCAACACCCAGACGGAGCAATCCGTGTACTGCCACATTCCAAGGACTGATCGCTGTTCCCCTGGCAGTTTCACTCTCACGAAGATCTGAGTAATCATAACAGTCTGTCTAGATGCTTACAATGGGGATATCCTTAGTACGACGAATATAGACACTGGTCATCATTCCAAAGCTAGTATGTAAAACCATGTAGCACAAGTCAGTTTCTTCTAATATGAGTGTGTCAGACTTACTGAATTCGCCCACTCGCATCCTTCACAAGCCGAGCATAAGTGTCTGTGTTCCCGCTCTTCAATAACCGTATTATAAACGAGCTTTTGTGACCCAGCGACTTCTGATCATGCGAGATTTGAAATTCTTACAGCGTTGTTTGATTGATTGATTAGCATTTGGATTCGAGCCCTAACGGTCCCGATGCACCTAGGCCTTATAAATGGGCCCTTTGTACCCTAAAATCTGATATCAGCTCAGGGGAGCCCTCTTCCTTGCTAAAGTTCCAGATGGCCCCCAGACTTAACTCTGAATGTCCTCTAGGTCCAAGAAAAAGGAACCCAGATATGCGTTTTTTTTTCAGAAGTCCCAGTAAACGAACCCCCTCCAGGTTCCCCAACTGGGTCCATACCACTGCGCTGTTGCTTCGACTCTTTAACCCTGCAGACGAAGACGCGACGTTGCTTTCAAATGTTTGCAGGTATTTTACCAGTAAACGTGACGTAATATCCCATAAGACCCAACGCTTCAACGTCTGATCATATTCAACGCTATTTCAGGACGCCGTGTGGATACTTCTAACTGCATCGAAAATTATGAGGAATGATGCGTAACATGCAGATGCTTTCCGATGGTGTTATGGTTCGTACCCTATAGATTTCGTTTTGCGGGTACAAAATTGTTTACAGCGAGACGGTTCTCGCCTAGGGTGACGAGTTTTGTTTCCTGATCGATTCTTGTTTTACGTTACCGGATATGTTGGTGTCTGTACATGATATTTCTTAGTCTCTCCAGGGAAATACGATAACTTCCTTTTATGATTTATTTATTTTTTCTAGTTCATCCGGAGATGTACATCTAATCTAATCTAATCTAATTTACGAAGGTGTCACAGCATCATTCAGTAAGCTAAGTCAAACTGAGTTGCTAAATGTGTTTCAATTTTGCAAGTAACCTTCTCTTCTACATGAACTTTAGAACCAGTCCGTCAAAGGAAGAAGATATCGATCCCTTGTAGACCTTCAGTTGCATAGATCACTGGGGGGTCAGACGGCTGACCCACATTGGAGTTACATTGCATTCACCGATCTCGGGTGATAAGTTAGCTTGCTATTATAATTCAGTTATGGCAGTAACTCTCTACATAATGGGTATGATCGACAGTCCCTTAGGTGGGGGGTGTGGGGACGAGGAAGAAACCTTAGCTCGCGTTTTGTGTGAGTGTGAAGCCTTGGCGACGCTCAGATATACCTATGTGGCTTACTTTTTCTTGGACCCTGGGGATCTTAGAAGTCTAAGTCTAGGGGAAGTCTGGAACTTTATTGAAAGAGTAGGGCTCCCACGACTTGGAAATCAGTTTTAGGGGCACAAAGTAAATGTGAAAAAGGCCTACGTGCATCGGGATCGGAAGGGCTCGAACCCATTGGTTATTCTAGTTGATTCTGTTCTATTCAATTATAACGGCAATAACAGACAGTAGGTAACGGAGCTGATTGGAGCCTAATTCGGTATTCATCGTAGACTCTACGCTGTTGGTTCCGTGTAGGTTGGTCTAATAGAGAAGCTGTTAATTTTACATTCAAGCTATATTTGTTTTACAAAATGCTGAAGGCTGATGTTTTCAGGGATATGACGTCGTGCAGCTTGGTAGGTACCAAACTGCACGACGTGTTTTTGTGTCCATAGTGGTGAAGATCTCACAGCTCACACTCTGTGATGTGTGAACCACCTTTGGTTCCTTGCAAAGCCGCCCAACTTACACGGGTGGAAAACTTAAGACAACCACTTGACACTATGAGAATTTAACCCTATATTATCACTTGTGTAAACGTACAGTTCAGAGGGCAGAGGCAGGTGGTTAAGTTGGAAAGCAGGTACGTAACACGGGCAATGAATAGGAACCTGAAATACAGTAATCAGTTGTCATAAGAAAAATCGAATATATTGTCCATAATTGTGGAGAAATGATGGAGATTATGTGGAAAGCAGGTAGCTCTGCTAATGAGTGAGGATTTTGGCCCATGTACAGCACGATGCAAAAACTATACCACTCTTCAGATCGGCCAACATAAGGAGGTTGAATTTACACAGTAAGAGTAGCGCTGAATGTGTAATTTTGGCCAAGATTCAAGGAAAACAGGTGGCCAAGTTAGGGAGTAATGACCATGTATATCACGGGAATATGCCGGTACCGTAGACGTGTGGTCAGCTGTGACATGTGGTCGAATGAGAAGAGTGGCAAATTTAACAGATTTTACTGTATAGGCCTACGTATTACGAAATATCTGCATGATTGTGAAACGTGAATTGAGCAACATTCTTCAAGAAAATGCACCTGTTTGAAAAGGAAGAGGCGGTTTAAAGTGATATATAACGAGGAACTTTGCCATTTATGGAGCTCGCCTACCGTTAGGGTAGAAAACTCTGAGAGGTTGAGAAGTTTGATGAAGACAGTTTTTAGAAAATTTAAAATTGTATTCAGCGCTGCTCTATCAGTGCAATAGGGTTAATGATCTTTGAGGTCCATATAAGGCGGGGAGTTTTTCTGAACGGCTAGGTGACTGTCAGATTTTCAGGAGGAGGTTGTTTAAATGTGTTTCAAGGCAGATATTAGAACCAATCGAGAAAAGGATAATCAAGAATGTTATTGACGATACACGTAGGCTGTAGGCACATTTTGAGGACCAAGTGTTTGGGGTTGGGTTAGCAGCAAAACCAATGGCGTACTTCTGCTTTAACGGTTTTGAACATTCGGTTATCAGAGATTTGATTAAAGGAGCAGTGGGCGAATTTGTTTCTTTAATAGAGTAAATTATCTCCTTGAATTAAACCTTGCAAGGGCAGAAAGATTTACATCCAGGCACTGTCTTTCATCCTGAATTAAGCTGTGGACGGAGAGGAGTGTAACAACGCACAGAAACATTTCAGTTGCGTGATCTTTCTTGCAGACAGTCTAATTTCGATACCACTATTACAAACAGTGGGACAAATTCCATTCAGTATTTGTCCTTTACTCCTTCTTGAGTTCAGTGTGAGAAGTATGTGGGAAACATGTTCATAGACGGATTGCTATTAAGATGGGCCCAGGTTTAATAACAACGGGGGGGGGGGGGAACCCAACCCCCGACAGACAAACATGGGTCTGGATGCAGAATTCGGAAGCCCGGGAAAATCTTCAAAACTCCAAATAAAGGAAAAAATTTGTTTTTTTACAGATTTTTTAAAGGGCAAAGCAAAACCCCCCTCCCCCCCCCCCCCAATTTCCTGCATTTTGAAGCTTGAAGTTTACAAGATTTCCACGGTCTACCGAATCTGTCATCAGGACCAATGTTGTCAAGTCGCGGTTACGTTGCCCCCCCCCCCCCCCCCCCCATCCAACCCCCCGCCTTCCCTACCCCCCCCACCTCCATCTCCA
>Ga0131853_10014754_pt1 | contig 14307 bp, 8 predicted proteins | sample TergutLab28metaG_FD_92764 | JGI IMG/M metagenome (GOLD analysis project Ga0131853, IMG submission 92764) | Labiotermes labralis P1 segment gut microbial communities from Petit-Saut dam, French Guiana - Lab288 P1 (version 2) (version 2) | ecosystem: Host-associated > Arthropoda: Insects >... | reverse complement strand
GCTGGGCATTTGGCGCGTATGGGTGAGGAGAGGGGGGTGTATAGGGTCTTGGTGGGGAAGCCGGAGGGAAAGAGACCACTGGGGAGGCCTAGGCGTAGATGGTGGATAATATTAGGATGGATCTCCAGGGGGTAGGATGTGGGTATATGGACTGGATTGGGCGGGTCCAGGATACAGATAGTTGGCGGACGCTTGTGAGTGCGGTAATGAACCTTCGGGTTCCGTGAAATGCGGGGAATTTCTTGACTAGCTGCAAACCAGTTAGCTTCTCAAGGACTCTGCACCACGGAGTAAGTAAGTAAGTGTGGAACTTGCTTCATGTCACTTGTATAGCTCTTAGAATTTTGACGTGACGCACAGACTTTTTGAAAATTTTTGGGTCCCTCGTCTAAAGTACAACTGTACTGCAGGGATACGCGAATTTTTTTAAAGTTGAGAAGGGCCCTCGTAATCGAAAAGACTGGGAACTGCTGCATCACACTGAAAGTTCATCTACGCACATAAACATTCAATACACCCTGTACGACTAAAATTAAGAGTGACGTAAAACTTCGGTAAAGAGGTCCCGCTGCACGCTATAAAGGCACATGGAGGAGGGAAGGAAGAGCTCCACGCATTCCTAACCTCGACAATATATGGAGATTACCCATCGGATTCACGTTCCGGCAAATTTACGTGGGGGGGGGGTTGGGGGGCAGAGTCTCTCGGAGCCCATTGAAGGATGGGTGGGCTCCAGAGCCGGTCTGGACACTTTGGAGAAGACTGGTAGACTAACTGAAATTGGAAGACGCTGTGGAATGGAAATAAATGTGGAAAAAACTAAGGTAATGAGAATCTCAAGGCATCCATCGCCAATACAGATTACGATAGATAAAAAAACTGGAAAATGTGGAATATTCAAGTCTTTGGGTACATTATGCAAGATGTATACGTTAAATTACATCCAGGATTGCCACGGCAAAAGCAGCATTCGACTGAAGACTCTTTTCACCAGCAAACTGGACTTAAATTTAAGGAAGAAGTTTGTAAAGGGTTACATTTGAAGCATAGCTTTGATACTTAGGAAAGAAGATCAGAAATACTGGAAAGTTCTGAAATGTGGTGCTGGAGAAGGATGGAGAAGATCAGTTGGACCGATCGTGTGAGAAATGAAGTATTATCTAGTTCAGGAGGAAAGGAATATCCCCCCCCCCCCCCCAAAAAAAAACACAAACGAAGGACCGCGAACCAGATTGGTCACATCTTGCGTAGGAACTGCCTTCTAAAACACGCTAAGTGATGGGAAGACGAGGAGGAAGACGTACGCATCTATTGAATGACTTAATGGAAAAGACAGGATACTAGAAACTGGAAGAGTAAGCACTAGATCGCCCTCGGCGGAGAACTCGCTTTGGAAGGGGCTGTGGACCTGTAGTGAAACGGACTACAGAGTGAATGAACAAGCACCAGTAACTTTCCTAACTCCTTAGTCCAAGTACAAGAAGTTTTGTGGATGGGCCACATCTTCCAGTTTTCCCGCCGAACTGCACTCCCTTCACCCACAAAACCGTACCAGACGGTCTGTACAAACAACACGCATACCCTCACTCCTCCCGCCTCTTCCCTCCAGCATGTGGCTGGCGTTAAAACTGCTATTGACATTCCCCTACTTTAGTTAAGCGCTTTTAATGCAGTCGCATATTTCGAACTCCCAGATGAGAAATGCCTTTATATGACACAACAAAACAGGTCAGCACATGTTAACACCGAACGATTCGTTGCTGTGGTAACACAAAATAATACAGTTTCACAGCTGTGTAATTCGGATCGCACTGGCTTCCAAATCCAGTGCAAATGCTCATGCACCTTCTACAGCCCTTTCCAGATATACTCAGTGTAAATAACCAAAAATAACCAACATACGCTACGTCACAGCAAGGCATATCAAGTGGTTTTGAAACTTTACATATGAGGCAAAACAAACGGGTTAAAACCCATTTCGTTACATTTGTTTTGTCTTTTATGCTAGCATTACCAGTTCTCCCTGTCTTCTTGGTTGCACCCCCCCCCCCACCCAACCGCAAACCAAGATTGCACCTTGTGATTTAAATCAGGTGAGTGGGTCATAGAACATGTGGTTTGCAGTTGTGAATAATATTATTAAAGTGAAACATAAATTATGTACATACTCAGTCAGCCCCGTACCTCCCCCCAATGAAAAATTCTGGGTGCGCGCCTAAATTAATCCAAGAATCGTTTTACGAATATACGCAGTTGTTACACTGGTACAGCAGGCTATAGGAGAGCCTACTTTGCTTTTCTGAAACTCAATGAAGGTGCAAATTTCGAAGCATGTTGGTACCATAAAGCCTTTGTTTTAAATGTATGATCAATTTCCAGTGACTTGCCTCAAATATCGGTGACCGCGGTGGCACAGTGATTAAGGTGCTGTGCTACAAATCGAAAGGTCGCTGGTTCGATCCCAGCTGGTGTCAGTGGATTTTTCATTGACACAAAATCCTTCCGATCGCACTATGGCCCTGGGGTCGACTCAGCCTCTAACATAAATGAGTACCAGGAGTATTTACTGGGGGTAAAGGCGGCCGGTGCGTAAGGCTGACAACCTTACCAACATCCTGTGCCGTTGTCACGAAATCTGGGAACCTTAACTTCCTGGAACACTCTGGGCCTGACCAGGCCTGTAATGGGACTGCTTTGCCTCAAATATCAGCAGCTTTATTTTTGGTCTCAAGGACACAAGTAACAAAAACTGTGTGTGTGCTGCATCAATGGCATCTCAGAGCTGCTCTGACCGTCCCCCCCCCCCAAAAAAAAAAAAAAAAACTCTGGCAATCATGCTTAGAAATACTGATGATATAAAATGTGAGAAAAATTTTCTTCTTGTGCACAACAAATCTGATTTCTCTGTGTCTTATTCCAAAACAATTTACTACACACTGCTTCAAGAGCAATGTCATCAACTTCATGACTTCAGTCACTCTCTCCGTTCTGGACAGGTTCATGGGTATGTACTTTGATGAGTTACGACGACACAGCAGAGTTTTTACTTCCGTTATACATATGTACACGCTCCCATCAAATGATCACATTCCCCTTTGCTATGTGCCTCACATTTTGTACATGCCACTCGACTTTCAGCTGAAGGCAGTTTTATTTCTTCCCATCACCTTCCTCACTGCCAGCATGTCCAGTTAACTACACTTTACTTCATCACATTCATGTTAAATTGGACAACAGTGTGTGAACTTCCTTAAAATGTACCACATTTGCTGTTCCTCCCACTATTTTCCACTTCCAGTGAAGCTGATACTTCTCCTCCTCCTTTTACAATTATTTTTTTTTTTTGGCAAAACTTAGTTCAAAATTCTAACATCAGCACTATTCCTTATGAGGAATGTGACAAGTGATGTTACTTTAATTAACGCTTCCCTGTACCACATCTTACCGTCTAGCTATCTTCCTTTCTGCAGACAGAATTCCCTGAATGGTTGGTACACGCAATGTTTAAAATTCCCACCAGGTACAGTTTTGTTGCATCCTTTTGACAACATTCAGCAGGAAGAGCTGGAAATGCATGTGTGGTGTATGCTTTCAGCTTTGTATCAATGTCAGGTAATTTTACGCCAGAAGCGTGTTTCCCCTCTTTTGTTTGCTGCGGTTATAGCACAGTCTGCATGCTGGCATTTTGTAAGCACAGTTCATAATGATTTTTCAGTACATCTAAAGTAGCTACAATAACCTTCTTTCAGATACAGTAGTAATTTCACATTTTTCAGCGAATATGAGAGTAAAAACGGTCTGCCTAACTCTTCAATTCTGCTCTCCTGATACTCACTTTTTCTAAATGTATGGATCAGGTAGTCCCTTTGGTGACTGGCATTACATAATGTCCAAAATTCACTACAAAGAGCTGATCATGCACCTTCCATCCAGACGTTAACTACATTCATGGTTCCTGTTCTGACATCATTTTGTAGGGGTTCATGCCCTCCTAATTTTAACTGTATCTCAATATGTAGTCCCCTATCCAAAGACGTTATTTGTGTTTTATTTCCAGTTGTTTGAACTTTTTCTCCTTTGCTTCTCTCTGGTACATTAATTATGAACAATTTTTACAGGACTGAACTGGCCCTCATTAGGAGTCACAACCTACAGGATTTCCAAATGGAGGTGGCCCGTACAGACCTTTAACAACAGGCCACATACATATGCAACATTTCAGAACAAAATATGTCCATCTATAATTCGATACGCACACACTTTAATCAGTTTTAATAAGAAATGCACTACTTATGTTACTGTCCCAATCATCAGCATGAAAAAATACAGGAGTATCAACAATGCATGCAGAAGCATAATGTCTACACAACATAACATGAAAGTGGGCATAACCCAACATGCCTGTTCCTTACACAAGCAGATGAACAGACAATATGTCTCTTTTACTGAACTACACCATGACCTCTGCTCAGAAAAGTTTAACTATGTCCAAGCAAGCTCCTGGTGACATTAACTCAATGTCAGGATGAGGAGGAGGAGAATGAATGACACTGGTGAAGATACTAAGAGCGAATGAAGAAAGCTGATGTGTTTCTCTGCTACAAAGAGGTTCAGTCATTTGCATTTTCATTTAGTTCATTTTAAGGAACTTAACACAGCGACTGCCAAGACTTTTGTTATTTTTAAACTGTTTTACTTACAGTTTATTATGCTCAAGAGATCTCCATGTCATCTTGCATGTGTACATTTGTCCACTTAATTTCTTTAACTGGATCAATGTTTATGAATATTGGTGTGAACATGATGCCAAATGAGAACACACCAACACTGGTTATTAATTTCCTGCACTCAGGAACAAAAACACCAGCAGATCCAAGAACTTACTGATGTGGGAGTGATGGCAGCACCTCACATTTTACAACCCTCAATGGTACATGTTACTGGATCTTAGAAAAATATGTAACTCTCGTTAAGGTAATATTTTTACAGAATGTAAAATGACAGCACAGTGGCTTTCAGTTTTATTCTTTCAAATCTGTGGTGAAGAGTTTGCAATGTTTGCCAAGTAGTTGCAGACCAGCTGTGAATTCTCCTGTACAGTGTAACACATGATTTTCACCATGCGTCATAAGGCTTCCTGTTGCACATGGGTTGAAACTTTGTGCCAGGGAATTGTTTAAGTAGAAACTGTCATGCAGAACACACCAATGACACCTATGAAAATAAGGAATGGAGAGAAAATACAAACCTTCTGTAATTCAACCAGACAATTAAAACAAGGAGATTGACAATAAGGAGAACAGTTCCTTTTCATATCTCAGACTAGGCTGCTGGACTGCTGCTGCAGTAGATCCCTGATTTCCCCACTACCAGCATTTCCTTTCCTTCTGCTCATGTCCACATTCTTGTCTATGTATGGAGAGCAAACATGTAAACAACAGTTACAACTCCTAGACAATTTGGTTTATTTAAACCAGCAAACAATTATATTTTAAATACAAAACATATGTAGCACAACTTAAAATCATAAATTAATAAATGCAGAGATACTGAGATTCAAGCTCTTTATAAAAGAGTCTGTCAAGGACAATACTTCCCACATACACAAATGTGCATGTTACAGATGAGAACGCCAATAAGTAGGAATGTGAATATATTGTGCAGAATACCTGACATTTTAAATTAATTTTCTTATTACAAGATTCTGGTCACTTTTCATACAAGGAATTCTCACTAAATGTATCAGCAAGTAAGTTAGGGGCTCTACAAACAACCAGTGAAGATGAGTCCATTAAACTATTCTGGCTGAATTAGGAGAAATGTGAATTGTGCATATGGAAAAAACATGACATCACAGCACTCCGAACTCTCATCTATCAAACTTCTTAAAAATGGGTCACCATATATGTATCCAATGCAAAATGTAGGGTGATATATTTTTTACTCTAACATTAACTAGATAATAAAGAGGACACCAGATTACAGTCACTGGTATTTTACTTATGTAACCATCAGTGAAGTATTTATGAGATTAATTTACAGCGAGTTTATCTCACGTATCTCATACATTGCACATATATAAAATATTTATCCCATTAAAATGTCTAATATCTGAAACTACATATTACACTAGCAAAACTGCTACGATCAAGTTTTCCTTCAAATAAACAGCATTGCAGTACTGAAGGTGCTTCCCTTGAGCAACCCTCCCCTACTACCACTTCCAAAAAAATACTGAAAATGTCTAATGATGCCGCACATTCACTATCACAGGTTATAAGCAAATATCTGTCTTAACCAGTGATCAATGTTGTTACAATCACTGTTATTCTCCATTAAAAAATGTAACCAAAATTGCTTGCGAGATATTCTGAAACAATGCAATTAAATTTATTTATTTACGTGAATCTATTGCATATGTATTATCGCCAGTCAACGTTCTATTATTTACCACCATGGCACCAAGCAGTAATCGGTTGATGCATCTAGGGCATTCAGTTGAGATCAAAACAAGAAACCAATATAGCTAAACCCTCATAAGATCTTTTGGAAAAAAATTAAACAAATTAGGCTTATTAAGTGGGTAACCATCTTAAAAGGATATGCCTAAACATGTTATTATTCTGCAATTCTGTATTGAAATAGACATTCCATTTACTAGAATATTATTCAATACAAAGTCCACATTATATTATTCATTTTCCCATCAAACTACATTTGAAGTCTTAATTCATCATTGACTCTGACACACTCCTGGAAGAGAGAGAGAGAGAGAAAAATACTATTTTTTTTTAGAAGCACAACTGTTGGATTAACAGCCTATTCTTCCCAGAATTATTCCACATATATGAACAAACCTTATTATATTTCACTGTTTTTGTCTTTGCCAGGCTCAGCTGTTCACCTACATACTGCATACTGTGTCTTTATATTTTAAGCTGACACAGCCATACAAAGTTATTAAGCCTTTTTTTTTGGTGAGGAAAATTCTATGCAGTATCCACCACATTAATAAAATAAAACTCTTCTTCAATTAAGAACAGCCTATGTTTATGACTGTTGTTGATGTAGTGACCATTCTCATCATGTATTGGGTAATTAATGTCTCTAGAGTACGAAAACCGTACATATACAAGCATTGTCAAGGAAACACAAAATGTTAATTAATTTTGCACATATAATACCTAAAATTATTGAAATCCAAATAACAGAGTTACAGTCACAACATACTCCATTAAACCCACTCATATTCACATTGTGAACATGGGCACCATGACAGTGTGTGAAATGCACATGTGGAAATTGTGTGATATGAGGGTGTTATTTTGTCACTGAACAGTATTAACATATTTAATGAACAGGAAGATGGACAAGATGTTGACACAACAGGGTATTACATGGATACAAAATTTGTTGTGTCCTGAACTTCTTGTGCTTCTTAGGCGAGGAAGCTGTTTAAGCGGGGAATGTACTAAAATGGTGCCCTATATGTCAAAAATGTGGAAAAATTTTGTAACTAAATTGTTTTAACATCTTAGATGGAAAGATTTTGTAAGCAGGGTCATCTCAAGCAAGTCTCATGGTATCTGCATGCTGCAGATTTCTTCACTGAAAATTGTTAACAGCTTCATTTTTTATTAAAAAAAAAAAACCATTCCTCACCTCCCAAAATGCTGTGTACATCAAATATAGTTCAAGCAATAAACTACTTCCAACAAAATATTTCTACAAAATTTTAGAGAATCACTGTTTCAGCATTAAATCCACTAGAAATGAATCCTGCATAACAACACAAATTACCAGTGGATACCTTCAACAGATCTACATAACAGCACAAAGAATGATACCTTTAATTGAAAACTGTGAGCATTCATAAATATTCACATTATTTCTTATACAGTAGGCCTATGCCAGAAACCTTTTTGTCATAGAATATTTGGCATTGCTCCTAACCTACTGATGTGAAGTCAGATTTGGTACAAAGAAACTTAGACCTTGTAGAGAACTTCAACCACTTAAAGTTTTGTATTATGATTAATGTGATAAAAATTCACTACACAATGTCACACCCCAGAAGACAGTAATCTTCTTTGTCACTGCCACAAAACCCCAAAACCTTGTGCAGCATTGTCTTGAATAAACTGTATTAACATTAACAGTTGACGTGTGTGGATTTGAAGTGAGACCACTTGGCAGACACTTTGAAAAGAGTTTGTTAACAACACACATAAATGTACATTACAACCTAAATGGTTTCTCTAAGACAACTAGACTTCAAGATATAAGACAAAAGTAAAGGGAATAAACTGCCGTGGACATGGACAACTGTTTGAACTATGGTCATGGATAATGGATGCAAGTAAAGATAAATATGGCTTCAAGCTCTATTTCATCAGTCATTATAGCTTTCTAATTCTGTAAAGGTTCATAAACATGAATTTCGTAAAAACAAGCTCTGGATCTTGACGCAGATAAGTCCTCCCTGGCATAGTAACAGAACACAGGCCCACTGACAACACTGTTGCACAAAGGTAACAAGGGAATGGGAGGTAGGGCCTGGTTCTGAGAGTAAGGCGGTACTCATCATGAACATACTCTTAAAACATACAGGGAGGTCAAATGCTAAACAATGGGTAACTACGCTATACAAAGGAACAAATCAACAACAGTAGTTGCAATATTCTATCAGGTCTATGGATACACTGAAGTTCAGCTACAAATAATCTATGAACATTCGTTTCCAACTTTTCTCCCTAGCACTGAAACTGACTATGAGGCTATTCAAGCCTTGTATTCAATGGATACTGAATGTTCTTTCCCTAGCAGTAAAGTGGCCAGACTGCGCAGCTTCCAACTCCTACCCAGAGCCGTGGTTAAAACTGTGTGGACTTATACCTCCACTCTCCCATGTGCTTTAATGGTGTGATGCTGAATTAAGCACATGGGCAAACCTAATACTCAGTGTCAGAGTACAAAGAATATAATTCCAAGCTCTGAACAGCACTAATGGCTTTCAACCAGCTGCTCATTCTAAAATGAAAAACTGACCCTTTAAAATGTAATCATAGACAGGAGGTTTGGTACTTTGATGTTTCATACCCTGAATTGTTAGAAAATGATAAGCATGTCAACTAATGATGCAGTGTGAAACCGCAACCGAAGTTTATAAGCATATGACAGTGGCAAGATAAGAACATACATCTTATAGTGTCACTAGTGGAATTTAAAAAATGCTGCATAAAATAACTTGTACACAGGTCTCAAATAATAATGGAAAATAGCCTACATTTCACTGCAGAACATTCTGACAGTTAAGTCTTCATACTTTGAAAAAAATAAATTCTCTGTGTGATTTCTGGTGGAATAACACAAACTGTGCAATTATGTGAATGGCCTCTTTAAGAAGGCTCTGTTACATTCAAGTTGAAACATAACACTATACTGCCATAAAGAAACACGATCCTTGGTGGTTATAGGGACTGGCACTGAAGGCCAACACATAGCAACAAATTCAACACTGCAAGAAATGTGGAGATACCACCTTCCACAGGAGTGATGGTTAGCCTTAAAACGGCTGCCTCAGGTCACCTGCGGTCTTCATATTTACAGTTAATACATAATCTCAAATCTATGTGTGAAATGGTTTACATCAAATATGTACACCATAGCAGGAGAAAATAAAATTAAAAAAAAATATATATATAAAAAAAATACATATTCACAATACTGAAATGTCCCACAGCACAAACACCAACATCACAATACTAGCTATGTTCTATATCTATTATTACATCTGGTTCCAAATTCCATGTCCACTGCACTGCACTACACACACACCTGCAACAGACAAATTTCACAATATGAATATTCTCTTGAGGGATGAGCATACTGCGGTACGCAGAAAATATTAAGTACTTGATATTGCGTGTTCAACTGCATGTCTCTAAGTCCCTGATAACACTGTGTATTCATTAAACTGGATTGCAGATGCAGTCAGATGCCTTAAAATATTTACCTGTCCCCACTCAAGACAATTCTGAAAGTTATCAACAAATTATTGTTGCTATACAGGCTGTTCAGTAAATAAGTGGATCACAGAAGTTGCAAATGATCACTATGCATCTCACACACATAAAAATGTCCAAATCTGAACAATGTGGAGTTGTCCACATCTCGGTGTCCACAGGGGTGGAATTTGGTAAATGACACAGTTAACACTGCATACAGAGAAGAGTTGTGTGCAATTATTGTTGATGTCTGAAACGGGAATAAAATGAGGATAATCCCTGCACAGGTCAATCTTGTGAGTTAGTGGGCACAGTTGATACTGGCAGGGAATGTCCAGTGAACTGCCACATGATAGTGACAATTGCCTTTTACTGTAAGTGCTTGGGCATTCATACAATAATGCTCAATGAGCTCAAATTCAGCCAAACTTGGTCTCACAATATCAGAAGATCTTCAAGTGGACCAACGAACATTAAGAATAACATTCAGTGTGCAAAATCTCATGCAGTATCAGTTGTCTCATGCCACGAGACAAGACATTTAGTCACTGTCGCACCCTATAAATGAAACAAAGTGCATTAACACACAATGGCACCATTCTTTCCTTCATCATCATCAAGGCAGCCGCAGCAATTTTGCTCCTCTGCTATGATCACCTACAACCACCCTGGCTTGAGTCTCCACAACATGGCGAGATTAAAGGACTATGTGATTATAGCAGTTTTCAAATTTAATTTCAAATATATATATAAATTCACACTTTGAATTAATTATAAGCAAGTACCACACTGCATTTTGTACAACCTCAGATTTATATGTTGTGTATTTGGCACTTCATACTCAGCAATAAGGGAAATTTCCCATGTCAGGAAGTACCGCTGGCCCTTTTTTATGTGTCTGAGAAATTACTTGTCATAATTACAATGACAATATCATTACATAAGTGGTACAATGTTAACCATAAACAATCCTGACAAAATTCCATGTTCTTAAAACATAATGCAACTTAAAAACAGGATTTTCAATGATAGAGGGAAGTGTGTTTTTCTTCTGGAGATCACTACTTCACCTGCAGGAGAAAACAACAGTGCACATGCTATTTGTGTGGGAGGACCAGACAGGTACTTATAATAAAATACAGAAGGGTGGGCACTGTAATGATCCCTGCACTTTGACCATTATCAATCTTTTGTGCAACCCTTTAGCTCATGCATTCAGCAACCCTGCACCTTGCTCCCTGCTGACAAAGTTGTCCTCAAAGTCACCTTGTTTCATAAAATGTCGACCTGGGTGCCAGAATCTTTATGTGGCCGAAGCCTCACAGTCACAAAGAATATGTGAGGCCATTTCAGAAGCATGCACGCATGCATCTATCACATGGAACTGTTTACCAGCCCAGTCAAAATCAATGTCATTTTAAATGAAACTGTCCTGTTAGCAGTCCTGTCAATATTCTTAGCTGGTTTCTGCTCTGATTAAGCAATTCTCAAAGCTTTTTTCACAGAGGGTTTTTTAAGAAAGCCTTTAACCTGCCTTTGTCCAAGTATGGACTGCCAATGTTCTTCATGTTTCCTGGTCATCCAGTCCATGATCACCTCCCTGGCAACTTTTGCAGCTATACCAAGTGCAGGCTCAGGTTCTATGAGTGGATGTGATGTGACAAGTATTTAGAAGCAACTTTAGTTAAGAGGTGGTAATTTACTGGTTTTTCCCATCACCAGTTTTTTTGGAACTGCTGGTTTGTCCAGGTGCAAACACCACTGTGATCAAAAAGTATGGTGAATGTTGCTGCCGAATGCAATCCAACAGAAAGGCAGGGATCTTCAATATGGGAAGCGGCGCGTTGAACCTTAGTAACAGTGTGTGACAAGTTTCATCTTGTTTGATGCAGTCAGTCGGTTGTGAGCTATGGTTGAGAGAAGGTGCATTTTAAAGTGTGCTGTAAATCATGGGTCATTAACGTATTAACATGAAACCTTGTTTCAAACCGCAAAAAAGTGCTAAAGAAACACACAAAATGTTAAAATTAGTTTATGGTGATGCTGCAGTGACCATGAAGATGGTTTACAAGTGGTTCGAGTGATTTCATAATGGTTGTGAATCGGTTGAAGACAAGGAAGATCGGGACATCCTTCAACATAAAAAACCCAAGAGAATGTTGAAAGAGTAAGCGAAATGATTTGATCAAACAGGCAGTTGACTATTAAGGAAATTTCTGAGGATATGAACATCTCTTATAGTTCCGTTCAAAACATTTTAACAACAGATTTGAACATGAGGCGAGTGACTGCGAGATTTGTTCCATGTGTTTTGACAGTCGAACAAAAGCAACAGCATTTGTCAATTTCATTGGAGTTGTGCGATCACGCTGCTTCAGATTCCAGCCTTTTAGGAAATGTCATCATGGGAGATGAAACTTGGGTCTATGATTATGATCCAGAGACCAGGGTTCAGAGTTCTCAATGGAAATCACCCAGTTCTCCTCATGCGAAAAAAGTGCATCAATCAAGATCCAACATCAAGGTGATGATTGTGTTTTTTTACCTTAATGGAATTGTGTGAGCTGAGTTTGTAACAAGGAACACTACAGTGAACTCTGAATATTATAAGGGCTTATTAGAGTGTTTAAGAAACGACGTGCATAGAAAAGACCTGAGAAATGGGCAAACGGTTTCATCCTCCATCATGACAATGCTCTGTGTCACACATCACTTCTGGTACAGCAATTTCTGTCAAATAAAAATATTATGGTGTGTCCTCATCCACCTTATTTACCGGATCTGGCACCGTGTGACTACTGGCTCTTCCCCAAAGTCAAAATGACCATGAAAGGTAAACGTTTTGAATCAATTCAGGACATCGAGGCAGCCACAAGAGCACAACTAAAGACACTCACAAAAGAGGACTTCCAGAACTGCTTCAGAAAGCGGCAAGAACGATGGGATAAGTGTGTTCAAAGCGAAGGGGAGTATTTTGAGGGGGATTGATGGCAATGTGTCTTTTACTGTAATAAATTAATTTTCATTTAAACATTCACCGTATTTTTTGATCACACCTCATAAAGTTGATCGGTGCAAATTTGAAATTTCAAGAACCTGCAGGATGCTTTTCTTTGAAAAGTACTCTGAAGCCTTTCCACAGTAACATGATTTTGACTACTAAATGAACAGATTCTGTGTGGAAACTATTATCACCTCTTCTTACTCTTATTTTTTAAATTCAATTTTTACCAACCCTCTTTCTTCCTCTAAAAAATCAGTATCTTTGTGAGTCCATCAATTCTGCAATTAAACGTTCCTTGTTAGGTTTATATCCCTAAAAATGTGCTCTCAGTGATTCTCAAATTCTTGATATGGTTTCTGCAGTTTTCTTCATTACAGTGTTTTCAATGTTTCTTCTGTACTGTAAACCATAGTACGGTATTTTATAGGCTAGGCTATTCCTCTCATCTTACCCCCTCAGAGGCTGGAGATGTCACCAGCTGCACCAACAGTCTTCCATTCACTTGCAGTACAACTATTCATATTGCTACTTATAGCTAGCAGTAGGTTTAATATTTACTACTGAAACTGAAATTGGAAACTGAAATTTGAACCGATCTAGTTTAATGTTCACAAACAGTTTGAATGAAATTGTTCACGACTCTAAACAGTCAATTTGCAGAGATTATGAAGTGTTTTGATAACCGTAAGGCCTACAGAAGGCAATAAGGCGAAATCTTCTCTGACAACAACCACTCTACAGTGCATCTTAACCTTTATTGTCCTTTAGGATATGCTGGTCTCTAAAAGGTATTGCAAAATGGCCTAGCATTCCACAAGCCTTTACTGTGTATTTACTTGGCAGCAATTTAAACCATCACGCTAAGCTAGAAAAATTCAGGCTGTCAGGAGATACACCTGCAACTGTTTAAACCTCTTCAGGATGGATTTATTCTCCTAAAGGTTAAAGCAGTGACAATGTGAGAAACCAGATCACTTACCAGCAACTAACTTTCACATCCCTGAACCTTTTAAAAAGGAACCGAGAGATTAATGCAACCCTTGGTGAAATGCAAAGAACATGTTCAGAAATTCCTCCTGGCAGTAACCATCACATGTCTATCAGAACAGCATCAGGCCACTACTGAAACACTTAACCTTTAGATGCCTAACGCCAACTATAGTTGACGTACCACACCGCTAACCTCCAAAGTTGCATTTTATATATTTATTCAACAAATATAGGTACCGAATATTTTAAACATGGTGTATACTCTCCATTTTTTTCTCTTCAAAATGCAGTTTGTTTCATAATTCT
>Ga0131853_10014752_pt1 | contig 14308 bp, 7 predicted proteins | sample TergutLab28metaG_FD_92764 | JGI IMG/M metagenome (GOLD analysis project Ga0131853, IMG submission 92764) | Labiotermes labralis P1 segment gut microbial communities from Petit-Saut dam, French Guiana - Lab288 P1 (version 2) (version 2) | ecosystem: Host-associated > Arthropoda: Insects >... | reverse complement strand
ATAAAAATTTTCCTTCTGTGCACCCGTGTGTGACCTCTTCCCAAAACAAAAATTTAAGAAAAAAAGTAAAAGTTGCCCCCCCCCCCCCCCCCCCAGAAAAAATAAGTGCACAAGTATTCTCCAACTACTTGACCAGGATATAATTAGTCACATCATTCAAACGTTATTACAGCAAACAACTTGTAAGAAAAACTATTTCTGTGACTGATCAAAAGTTGCTTCATGTAGCAGCATCTGTGAAGGTAATGTTTTGGATACATCACCTCAAATGCAAAATAATGGCTCTGTGTCACACTTTGGTAATGAACTGTTGTCAGAAATGTGCATTTAACTGAAATAAAATCAATGACATTGAAGATGCAGATTTTATCACAGGAAAGGGTGACTGGAGTCAGCTAAGAGCAGGTTTATTATTTCCAGAATATGTATATTGTGAAAGTGATGAATGTTAGAGGTGCAGACCCTTAAACTAATGATGGGTGAAATGTTTACACCTGATGCATCTGAGGTGGAGGAGAAGGAAGATGATAGTGGAAAAGGGGGAACCTCCAGCAACTTTTTTGTCAGCACTGGAGGGCACAGACACTACAACAAAATGCCTGGTAGTTTGATGTCATTGATAACACAGCAGCTGTCCTCAGCAGTATTCAAAACCAGGTGTATGGGTTCAGTACACAGTGAGAAGCGGCAACATGCTTTAATGGATATGTGGAAGAAGTGAACTAAGTTAAATTTTTAATGTAATACAACATTAATTTAGGTTTATTAATTTCCGTAGCTATGTAAATTTTTTGTTCTTTGATTTTGACATTCATTTTAAGTGGTCCCTTCAGAAATGTTTACAGTCCAAGTTTCACTGTATACTATTTCAGTTCAGTTAGTTGGACTGTCCTGTTACTGTCAAAGTCTTGACATGTTTCCCCATTGCATATTGTATTCATCATCACAGCTTGTATGTTACACAACTGTGTTCTTAATTATGTATGTGAAAAATTTTTACGTATATTACTCCTGTACCCATTTATTTCCACTCTAAGAATGATACGTCTTTAGCTGCTACAGTAGTACAGACTTTGTTAATAAAACCATGGTTTTTTCAAGCTCTCATGTTCTTGAGCTGCCTTCCATTTATTATGTCCTTGCATCCCTGCAGCTTTTTTAACCTGCCTGTTCATTGCCTTTTATTCCACAGTGTAAAAATTTATTTTGAAAGCTTATAATCCCTAAAAATGTTGGTGCCTGTTTACCAGTCAACATAGCATAACTTCCGAGAATACTTGATTTCAGAAACACCACTGTGAGAACCTTCAATCTTGCATGGTCAGTTCTCATAACCATCCTGTGCAATGTAATATTTGTTGTCTCTGCATGGAGAGCTAACTCAGAATCACTGAAAATGAGTGCCACATTTATTATGTGGCAGTGTTACTGAATTGTAAATTTAGGGGAACTATTTTATTGAAAATACCTGGTCTACATTACAGGAATTGCCAAGTATGCAGGCACTGCGTACACATCACCAGAAAGATCACAATCAAGCTCCTCGGTTTATGTGTGCTCAGTGCTCAAAGGTTTACACTAAGTACTATGGTTTTGTGAGTCATGTGCGACGGCATCGCAACCATATGAAATTTTGGTATGTTCTTTTATGCTATTAAATTCTGGAGCAATATCACATGTATCAGGACACATAAGAATCCCTTAAAACATTGCATTAACTTGCAGCATATATATTAATGTTCATCAGCTATTTATGGAAGATGAACTGCAGAAAGCCATGAACATTTTTCATAATTATTTTTGCATGTTGAAGTATTTTTGTATGGACCTTTCCTTAACCCTTCAATGTGGAGCATTGAGTATACTCGTGTGCGATACTCATCATATGCTGTAGAGCACTGAGTACAATCTTAATGTGCATATAAAATGTAAATACCCTTAAATACTGTTCCTGCATTGTGTTATGGATGAGGATTTAAATGCCCCAGCATTGAAGGGTTAATAAGTGACACTCACTTTCTCAGCTGACAGTTTTCCATTCCCAGTCACTAAGTGTCTGGTTATGAGCTGGATGGCTGTGATTCAGTTTCTCACAGGGACAGAGATTTTTGTTTTTGCCACCATGTACAGGCCAACTCTGAGGTCCACACACTTTCCTGTTCATTGTTGTATCTTTATCTGGGGGCACACAGCCAAAGCACTATGTACCTGCATCAAACAATGAAACCTAGAATGCTGGGACCTTTGCCTCCATGTCCCCATCAGAATTTTATAGCATGGTATTTAGGCACAGGAGCAACTTTGCACTCACTGTCAACCTTGCCCAGTTTTTATGTATAATGATACCCCGTATTTAAATATTTATAAACATGAACTTCAAGTTTTTATGTACTGATTTTAGAATTAAAAATTCAGAAATCAGTGATAATTGTATCATTTCAGCTGTGAAGAGTGTGGAAAATGTTTTTCTAACAAAAAAGTTCTGGAGTCTCATCGTGCCACACATTCAGATGCACGTCCATTTGTATGCTCAGAATGTGGAAAGACCTTTCGCCAGCAGAGTGCACTCTACGTTCATAACCGATCCCATCAGCCTGATGATGTAAAAAACAAATATCCATGTGATCAGTGTGACAAGCGGTGAGTAGGATGTGAATTACAGTGGAAGTCTTGTTATAATGAGAATTCTTAGCAGCATGAACAATTTATGCTACACGTATAGCTGTGAAAGGTAGATGCACCTGGTAATATGTAAGACTCAAAAAATCAAAGGGCCAGTTTGTTTTGTTACCTCCTTGCAACCAGTGGAAACATGGGAATCTGTTAGGCAATTAGGAGTTATTTTGTAATACTTGAAACAAATTTTTGTGTAAATGATATTGTCAGATGCAAATTTAATAATTTTAAATATTCTTGCTTGAAGTGCTGTGAACGTATTGTAGAAACCATCAGTGTATGGTATTAAACTGTTAAACAAACATGGCAGCTTTATGGTTGAGCATGAAACTGCAGTTTTGTGTAGGACTGACTTGACGTATTTCTACTTTGCTTCTAATTCCTGTGGAACATGATTATCGTAACAAACAAATGTCACAGCAGTTATTACTACCAAAACATAGAGCTATGCAAGATCACCACCTAACTGTTATGATCAGGCCTGCATGTGCCAGGATATTCTGCTGTCTTCCTGTGAGAAACAACATGCAGTGCTGCTGCTTTGCAAGTAAAAACAGTCAGGGGCTGGTGGAGTTGGACAGACCTACATTTATGGACCTTGCCCAAAAGATTCACAACTTACAGTGTATACAAAACAGTGCTGTTGTAATATTTCAGATGCTGATTTATACATTGCTGTAATATTGTTGATGATACGGTATTTTTACAGGTTTTCAACAAAGCCAAACTTAGTTACACATAAACGAATCCACACAGGGATTCGAAATTTTACATGTGACCAGTGTGGCAAGAGTTTTATCCAAAAGGGTAATCTAGATGCTCACTTGCTCACACACTCATCAGATAAACCTCATTCCTGTCCTATATGTAACAAAGGGTGAGTATAAAAATTTAGTATGCTATAGTTTATTTAATACCTTAAATGAAAATTCTGGTTGCCTGTGATATGACACCCTGTGGAATGGTTTTGGAGGAGTGTGATGCCTCCATCTTTAAGATAGTCCAAGCTCCCCTTTTGGATTGCCCTGAAGATAGAAGCAGCAAGCTCTCTGAAACTTTGGTACCTATATACCAAAACCAGAACATCCGAATCTTCAATGCCACTGTCAGAACTTGAGATCTTGCACCTTAAGTGGGTTGTAAACGGCACATGAGGCATGTTCGTAATTTTTAGCCTTTCACATTTTCTTTGCATCTTCCTAATTTAATTGTTTTGGCCTACATAAGAATCTGCTGGGTGTTATCCCCTCTAGCTGGTTCTTAAATCACCACTACACTACATTACAGAGCAGTATTATATTGCTTTGTAGTAGCCTGTTGGTATGCTGTTCAGTATTTTGCCATATTATATAAACTGTCAAACAGAATTTTATGCACTTTTGTGGAAAAATTGTTCCATATCTACCTTATGTAACACTCGTGCCTAAGAACATAACACCCTGGTGACATTATAGTGACTGGTTTCCATGGGTATGATGGAGCTGGATATCTGAGTAATGTCACAGCCACCAGTTTTCATGGTTATGATGTATCACCCATCTGCAATTAAAAAAAGAAAAGTAATTTGAGTGTTTGTACTTTCTCGCATCATTTGAGTGATTAATGTTCCTCAAAATACGAAGTGGTGATGATAACAAGCTGGAAGCCTTCGATGAGATAGACAGTTTGGTGATGTTTATTGTCATCTGTGTTTCTTGGTCTGTGATTGATCGATATTTTTTACTGGATTATGAATGAAAATATTTATTACCCTTTATTTTTCAGTAAATTCTTGACAAATAAACACACTAGTATGTATATGTAATTACCACCATCTTCCTGTTCAACATGGTCTGCATTTCAGAAAGAAATAATGATAGTGTGAAAATGTCAAATACAAAAAGACATTTATTACTGGAAGAAAAACTCAGAGATGTTAACGTTACTGTTACATGCATGAGTTTGAGACCAAATTAGTTACTTTCCCCATTACAGTATACAGTTCCTGTGAAAGATGGGGAAATCCAAATTACAGCAATTGCTAAAAAATATGTGAAAAACCCAAAGTGGCACCATTACTAGATATGGGGAAAAGACAAACTAGTTTGATGAAACTGCTGGTGTGTTAAGACATGCATTATCTAGTTACTGCATTTTGTCACCTTAAATTCTCTCTTAACCCTCCAGTGATGCTGGGGTTTAAATTCTAAATGCTGTCCAGACAGAGGAGTTTTTAAATTTAAAGTACCCTAAAATGCACTGACTTGGTACAGTACACAGAGGCTGCTCTGAGAAATTAATAGATCCCTGCAGTGCATAGAGGATGGAACTGGAAGAATGAAACTGTATAAAAGAAACTGGTTAGAAATGGCTTTCTTACACTTTCATTAATAAGGACTATTAGATAAACGTGGAATTTTTCAATCCTCTCTGATGATAAAATCATTTGTACATTAAAGACAGGTTTAGTTAATTGGCTGTTATTTATGAGCTGTTATTCTGAATGCAGGTTTAAAACTCCACTTCAGTTGCGGAAACACCAGACAGTACACACGGGTGCCAAGCCACATCAGTGTGATGTGTGTGGACGTCAGTTCCGTGAACGGGGTACATTGAGGGAGCACCACCGTATCCATACTGGTGCAATGCCTTTTACTTGCGAGTTCTGTGGTAAAAATTTCCGCTTCAAGGGTATACTTACGGTGAGTTTATAGCATTCTCTGGTCCCAAAGATTCCACTTTTCATTTATGCTAATTACATGTGGAGAGGTGAGCACCTAAATTTACATCAGAGTCCATGCTTGTGATTGGGCGCAAATGCCATCATATATTTGTCTCCCCCACTAACATTTTACTAGTGCACGTAATTTTCGAGAAATGTCACTTGAAGCCACTGCACCATTTTACTTCGTATTTCTGTAAATGGTAACATTAAAGGTAAAGTTGACCATCAGTGGCAAGGTGTTCGCCTGTTTAAAACATTGCAACAGGAAATGAACAAACAAAATGGTGGTTTCATCAGCATACTTTCTTTCCTAAATAGGGAAAGCAGCCTAAGAATAGAGTTGCTGTGAACAGTTAGTTGCACCATTAGTAACAAATAAAACACTTGCTGAAGGAAACATAGTTTGGACAACATTATCTGTGTCTTAAAGTAACATGTTTGAGTACTGTTACAGGAATCACCCATGCATGTGTATCATAAGTGAAGTCTAAAATGTGCCTGATGTTTTACAGACACACCGCCGTCAACATACAGGAGAAAGACCATACTCTTGCTTAGAATGCCAACATCACTTTACCAATTGGCCCAACTACAATAAACACATGAAACGTCGGCATGGTATAAACACAAGTCACCAACCAGATCCTAATAAAATTGCAGTGGCTGCAGCAGCTGAGGCAGTGGCTGCAGCAAATAACAGCCCTATTTCATCTGTTGTGTCTGCTACTGTAGCAACTCACAATATCTATGTAAATCAGGGTTCAAATCCAGGACATGATGAACAACATCTAATGAACCGAAGTGATCGTGGAGTGCAGTTTTATAACCCAGCCCCTGCACCTTCATATACAGCAGCTCCTATACCTGCAGGAACAATGTTAGGGTTTTACAATATACCTCAGTTACAACAAAGTATGGACACAGCTACAATTGAAATGTTACATTCTGTGCAGCAAAGGTAACTTGTCAGATACTTGAAACCCTGTTACAGGAAATGGAAGTTAATGAACAAGAAAGGTTGTGGACTTGTACTGGAAGTTGGATATTAAGAACCCAAGTATTAGAATGTACATACATATTGCAAATAAATCCATTCCATAATTTCTCACATTTGGAGTGAAAAATTCAACAGCTGGTAAATTATTACTGTAGTATGAACATTCTTTAATGATAATAGATATTTTGGATGCATTTATGTTTATGCGTTCAAACACTAGGTGTATTCTCATACCTCGCTCTTACTGCTAGCATGTAGAGACATTAATGATGATGCAGTTTTAAAAACTACATGGATCTCATACCTTCTTTACCTCAACTAATTTAATTCCACATGTGCAAATAAGTCTGCCATCCTGTACAATATAGTAAATTTTATTTGTATTTGCCATGACCTGACACTTTTTTGTGCACCCTTCCAAAGGCATAGTCACATGGAATTTGTGGATAATGAAACAGCCGCACCATAGTTAATGAGAGTTCTCCCGCTTATGAAACTATAATTGTACATTACTCATTATTAAAACTACTTAATTTGATAGCTGGCAGCACTGTTTTTTACCTTGATAGTACTTCAAATTCGGAAGTTTCTACAAGTAACACGTATTTGTAGTGTGTATTTGCTTCTCTGTTTGTAGTGCAGCTTGTACAGTATTATATAATTCACACCTCTATTATTACTTTGTCTTGCATTCCAAAGTCATTGAGTATTATTAGACCATTAGATACACCTCTCCTACCTACAGGGGACCAAACTCTAAATTCTTACTGCTGGAAAAATGTCAAATCCTATAAGATATTTAAACTACATTCATCTTGTACTTGGAATTGTATTGTCTGATAAATATGCAGACTGTATGCAACCACAGAGTTTGGGGAAATAAGCAAAGTGTGTGCACTGCACAGCATGATGACCAGATTATTTGACATATGCTCCATGGTTGTTGAGAGAGGAATCCCACAGTTTCACAAAGAATGAATAACAGTAAGATACACATAACCTGCCAATAAAAGTCTGCTTACTTATCAAAAACCTTTATATATTTCTCCGCTATATTGTGCTTTCACATCATACTCTGATGTTCCAATCAATAGATACAAGTTTAAAACATGTACCATTTCATGCAATGAAGTTGTTATCTACAGAAGGAAGCATATAATATTGCTTCCAGGGTCTGATGCCATATTGTTTGGTACATGACATCATCAAAAAAGACTATAATCTAAATCAGCAGTCTCAAACATGTGGCCTGCCATTCGACTTTATATGGCCCTCTCACAGATCTTAACTCCAGTTACAGAATGTGGTCTGGCTCAGTGTCTCAAAACTTTTTATTTGAAGTGTCTTTCGTCATGGACGTGAAGGGTCAAAAACGTTTGATGTCCCTGGATATTAACAGGCAACAAATGTCAACAGATACAACATGGCATTAAGTTTGAAATTCAATAATTATTACATATTTTTATTTTGTTATTAAAATGGTGTGTGGTTTGTTTTATATTTCAAAATTATCTGTTTGGCCCATGTATTATTTCAGTTTGAGACCCATGATGTAAATACTGCCAGTAGAACCTCAGAATTCATAGCATATAACAGCTTTAAAACCCATATGAATAGTATTATCATTCACATTCTTTGTGCCAATTTTCTTTTGCATTACTGCTTATTACCACAGAAACAGACATAATGCAAATCATACTCAGTAACTAATTAATGCACAGTGCCAGTTTATTCTCTCATGCATGTGACTGGTTTTGGTGACAAACTGCAAAATCATATGGACATTTCTAAAGTATTGTAATTTATGGTTGAGTATTCAAACATTTTGTATCGCACCTGTTTGAGGTGTTCAAATTACATCAGATGCACAGACATAGATTTACAAGTATCATGTCCCTGAGTTCAGGAAAATATGATCTTCATGCATGTAGGTGCAACTGGTGACATTATGGCTGGTTATTGCTACTCATGCCTGAGTCACTGAATGGACAGTCACTGGTTTGTTGTCCCTTATTACATGTGGAGCTCTGATGGTCTGAGCTCGCTTGCCAAATGTATTCACTAGAACAATGAGTGTTCATTTGCCACACCTTCTGCAAAGTTGCATCATGGAAAAAATGTTGCCAGAGCTTTGTAAAAAATGTCCCTTGTCAAGAGCATCATGTAAAAGAACAGTATGCATAATGCTGTAGTGAAAAAATTTCAGACAGGTTCAAGGCTTGTACATGAAGACAATGCAAAAACTTGCTTTGATCTCAGATGAGGTGTGGTTTACATTAAATATGAACATAAACAACCAAATAAACACTGGTTCATGCAGTTCCTTTTATATGACCAAGTCAGTCTGGTGTGCAGTGAGTATGCACAAAATCATAAGGCTCAAACTTGTCCAAGAAAAACATTTTGGCCACTATGTTCAATTAATTTTGACACCATACTTCATGGAATTAACAGAAGAGAAAATGTAGAGCAGTCCACTTTCTTCATAAGAACTGAAAGAGAAAATGTTGGTACTTCAAGATAAGCTCTGTCATGTGTTGAGAAATACCTGCCAAAGGTGCTAGAAGCTGAAGACTGGCACTTTGAGCACCTCCTATAAAATGTGGTCAGCTGAGTTACATGGGTAAACATGGATTCCTAAATACCCAGTAGATGCAGGCTTACTATTAATGTTTCTGTGACGTGTGCCATGCTCTGGGGCACAATAAAAAATTCTCAATATATACAAATATATAGATATGAGCCCAAATACTAACAACTGTATGTATGCCAGGAACTCGTTAATTGCTAAGAAGGTAAAACTCCTCTTAAGCAAGACTTCAGTATCTTCCAGGCTAAAGGTAAAATTTTGCCACAAAATGTAACAGGAATCTTAAAAAAAAATACAGTTTGTGTTGCAGCGAGAAGTAAATGCAGTTACCTCTTGGGGCTGTCAAAATGCATATGCTATAATGGAGTTTTTAGGTAGATGACCAAAAAGATTTTAAAAGTACACAGTACACGTTTAACTGGTGTGTTTGGCATGCACACATCCATACTCCTTATACATATGAGAAAAGAAAGTCTAGCTGATGCAGAAAGGAGAAGTAATAACCTGTAACTGACATAAAAATGGTTCACTCTGAGATGATCAGTGGAGGTGCAGCTCTTCATTAGATGGTATAATTAACACTAGAATGAAATCTTGCCTTACATTAAACAAACCTTAAATTCACGTGCCACTATTTAGTGCTAGCTCATTTTTTGGCCTATTCTGACTGGCAAGAAGTTGTAATTTTGTACTGAATAATTAAGCAATCAGTATTATGGATGATGTACCTTGTTACTGCATGCATCAAAAGAAACCTGGGTATTTATTTAACTCGTTTAATATATGCTTTCCAGTCAGGACTTCTCTTTCCTTCCTTCTGTCAGAGAACGTGTACATTCAGGAGACTGTTGTTGATTTATCAGTATACAGATCCAGAAATGTGTATACACCATCTCTTGGGTTTAATTATCACAAAAACTTCTTATGAATAAACATATTGGAAATTGAATGTATGCCTTCTCTAAAACTTTTGTTCAAGATAATTTTAATGTAAGAAATCTCAGTTGTATTTAACATGTTATGCTAGATACATGCAGAAGTGAATGTAAAGTCATCAGTTCAGGTCTCCAATCTGCATGAAAACCGAAAGAATTTGACAGTTTTCCATTAATTTTGCCAATATGAAATTTAATGAAAACTGGGTGGTTCTAAAGTTGTATCTGCATACACACACACATGGACGTTTTGGTCCTGGAGGTGCTGGTTATCACAACTTTTACTGTACCATGTTTCCAGTTATCCTTTGCTGTGGTTATGCTATCTTGCCATCATCAGTGTCCCAAACTAAAACATCCTTTCACCAATCACAACTGTTCAAAATCCCTTACTTTTTAAAACAGTAAGAGCAGGGTCTGTTTCTTTTCAGTTCCAGGTGCACTTGATTCCTTTACACAAGTTTGGGATTTCTGTTCATTTTACAATTCCTAGCAGTAAGCTTGTGGTCCCCAAATACCATCCACTCATCTGTCTGTCCAAGTGCAGTACTTTGCATCCAAAGTGTTACTGTTTTACCTTCTGTATAAAATAATTAATGAAGTGTTGCTGTTGTCAGTACTGTTGTACCAAAAAAACAAGAGATATTAAAAAATTATTTGAACATATACAGCAAAAATGTCATAGACACAACTCAGTACTGCATATTTCTCATGCCTTTATTCTTCTGCTACAGGCAAAAGCAATGGGGAAAATAGTCCACTTCTCACATTAATGAACTCAAAATCATAAAAAATAAGGCATGTGGCTTAATTAAATACCACACCATGGAGATGTAAAAGGGATATTCTTATAATAAAAGCCAATGAGATGCACTATTTCTCAAATTTATTTTGGTAAAGAACTCCACACGTTTCGGACGGATCTACTGTCCGAAACATGTAGAGTTCTTTACCAAAATAAATTTGAGAAATAGTGCAACTTGTTGGCTTGTATCATGAGAATATATCACGATGCACGGTTCTCTGAATGTCAAATGTAAAAGGGAGTTGAACACAGTCGTACGCATTCTTAAAAACAACATAAGGAGGTGTGTGTGTCACGAGCATCATACCCAGGCAGCTTTACCACAGAAAAAATACCTGGAAGCCTTCTGGTTGGAGATGCAAAGTGGTGGGAATGGCAAATTATCTGCCACTGCCAGGAATCAACCCTGGTAATCCTGCCCGTAGCCTAGCAACAACAGTGACTGAGTTGTACTAACTCATCAAAGTTATGTTTAAATTAGGATATATATTTATTTATTTAACAAATTCCAACTAATATTTTGCTAAGCTGAATGAACCAACATGATAAAGCCATTACTTTAATTATTTCCTGGTCACTGAAATTCTCAGCATTAATGCACATAGGAATTTTCTCCCACTTTACAGATTTGTGATTTTCTTATATGTCTAGCTTAGAAGTGGAAAGAATAATACAGCAGGCTAGTCTAGTTTTGACTATTTTTGATAAAAGTATTTTAATCCACTTCCTGAAACAGGGTTCATGAGGGAGTGCATATAGAAACAATTAGTATTTATCCAAATTCAGAGTCACCTAGCCAGCTAATTTTGTATATAATGGAAGTAGAGACTTCGAAAGAGTTACTCTGCCGCCTCGTAAGCGCCAAGAATTTTACAATGAAGAAAGTGTTTTTAAAGCTGTGAACAAGACTTTAAGAGCATATATAGTGTGTGCGCGCGCAATAAATAGCTATGAAGAAAAAGATAGTGTATGTAGAAAAGTGCTCACCATCTTCACTAAAATGTATTATACTGATGTAGAAATTTAAAATATTTTTAAAACTGATTTTTAACACTGAAGTGTCAAGTCCTTTGTATATTGTTGTAATGTATTTTTATTGCCAGTCCATTACGTGTAGTATGAATGTTCATTAAATTCCACTCATGTATTGAGTATATACCTTAAATGTTTCCAACAAGAAATGGATTTCCTTTTGAATGTTTCTGTTTTATCTCTCAGTATTACATAATGATAAGAATGAGGACTGAATCAACACATAAGAGCATAGTAGCATAGTCGGTGTAGCAACTAGGATACACACTACACAGTCTAGTGTTCAAATCCCAGAAGGAGCAAGAGATTTCTGTTTTCAAGACTGACTCTCGGTTCCAACCAGCCTCATATTCAATAGGAACCACCATTTTTTCCCCATGGTTAAGCAGACAAGTTATGAAGTTAACCAGTCATCTCCATCTTCTGCCAAGGTTAAGAATGAGTGGAGCTGTACCTCTAATCCCACTATATCCCTCCATGGCATGGACAGGGAAAACTTTACCTTTTATTATAGTGTGGTTGAAATTTAATATTACTACTGGAATTAAATTTTTTGACACTATGTACATAGTTGGTTTAAAAAAGTACAGACAATGTATTTATTGAACATACAAGAGGCAGACCTACAAGTAGCACCGAAAGATTGTTCCACCAGCTCCATGCCATCTCAGAGCATATTTGATTGCTAAGTACCCTCTTTCACATCTTGAAAACATGTGTACACTTTTGGTGGCCCACAAAGGTAGTAAAATGGGGCAAGACCCAGATATGTGGTAGATGAGGAAGAAGCTCCAAGTTAAGTTAGTGAAAAGTTTCAACCAAGAAATGGATTACAGCCAGTTGCTCCTCAACGGTGCAACTGTAAAGTGCGGCTAACACGTGTACACTGAAGCTGTAAAAATATACTATACACGTGGGCAAATCAAGTGTAAATTCATGTGAGTACAGAATACACTTAATGAAGCCAGAAGCATGTTTTAACATTTTCTTAAAGTTTTATAAACTAAAAGCCTTTGTTTTTTAATCACCATCACTTCCATAGGTTATAACTGATGTTTCAATAGAACCTGCTATCTCCTTTCATCCTTTCAACCTGAAAATGAACCAGCACACTCCTCTGAAACATTAATACCCATATGCTAAAACCCACAAGATCACAAACTTAATTTCCTCTACAAAAACCTGAACCACTTCTGCAATATTTTCAGTCTTGGCTGTACAGTACAAATTCAACATAAGCACCTCTGACACATTTTTAAAAACTCCAGGTACTACACAGTTGATGCACTATTCCATGGGCTCCTATAGTTTCATGCCCAAGAAATCTAACCCAAAAATGCTGTCAGTGTACACAGCCTCAGTTAACTTTAACGTATGTTCAAAACATCTGTTACAAATGACTGGACAAAAGCTTCTATTTTCTTTTCATAATTAATCCATCTTACTGGTTTTAAACGTAGGCAGTGTACTTTTAGTGCCAACATGCTGTATAATCCAATAATCCTTTAAGCATTATCCCCGTAACAGTGCAGTCAGATTTATTTCAATAAAGGTTATAACAAAGATCAAGCAGGAACATACACAAGCTCATTGCACTTCTTGTACCATCATGCTTCAGTCTCCATGCTACTCACAGAAGTATGTCTTATTTTTGTGAGGAACTTTAGAAATTGTGCGCATTCAATGAATGTGAACCTGACTCCTCTTGTGCTGCATTTGGCACACCTCTGGCATGAGAATATTCAGGGTATATGTTGAACTGTCTAACCACACATGTTCATGTACAGATGGTTTATTCTTTACTTATACTGATGAGTCTAATTATTTTTAATGACTTGGTAATTTCTGTCTTGCTGACATAAGAAATGAGCCACCAGGGTTCCTGTGATTTCCCTGCAGAGATCTTTCAGGATTGTCTTGGGTTAAGCCAGTTCATTGTAGATGATAAATTCAATCATGATACTAACATCAAAAAATGCCTAAAAAATCTTATGGCACCACTTACTACATTTCCAGTTAACTACATGTATCAACTTCACATGATCAAATTTGCCCACACAGTGCTTCTGTTACAGTCAACTAATGCTTTGTGCCATGATACTTTTTGTTTGTAGCCCACCCTTTCCTTTTCTAAATACCAGTTGCACTGTCTTGCATCCTTCCACTTCTGAATGTCATGTGTGAACTAATCATAACTGCATTTTTCAGTGATTTGCCATTCTGTTTTGGAAGGGTTTTTTTCTTTTTTTCTTCTGCCTAGCAGGATTGACAATGCCATAAGCATGTACTTCATTTACCTTCAGGTTTTATAGTAACTTATGACCGGTAAAGTAATTATCAAACTATAGCCAAGGGTACTTCCCACACATATTCCAACCAAACATTCTGGCTACTCTTTCACCCAAGTTATTTTTATACTATACCCTTCCTACTTCTTGTGTACACTTCAAACTTCCTGGCATATTCTGACTTGTCAAACAGTACCTTGTAACCTTTCTTTACTGGGTTTTGGGGCAGGCATTGTTTTGGGCTACTCTTTTCCTTGAATTTCATCATGAGTTCATGCACT
>Ga0131853_10014750_pt1 | contig 14309 bp, 12 predicted proteins | sample TergutLab28metaG_FD_92764 | JGI IMG/M metagenome (GOLD analysis project Ga0131853, IMG submission 92764) | Labiotermes labralis P1 segment gut microbial communities from Petit-Saut dam, French Guiana - Lab288 P1 (version 2) (version 2) | ecosystem: Host-associated > Arthropoda: Insects >... | reverse complement strand
CCCGGCATTGGCCTAACCAGCGCCAGCCGGATTGTGGCCAGCCGCCGTCATACCACCTTAACTTACGAACATTTAAAAAAGTTGGGCGTAGTGCTTAAACGTGCCGAACCTTTTATTATTAGCGCCGGCCGCAAAATTGGGGCCATTATTAAATTGGAAGAACAAACGATTAAAAGTTTTTTAACCTCTAAACAACCGGTTTTACTTTAATTATGCATTATATTTATCAAAACAATTTACAATTTTATGCCGCTGCCGGCACAATGTTAGCCGCTAAACAGCCCGGTACTATCAGCAGAGGGCAAAGCGATACACTTTTTAGCGAAGGAGTTACCATCAATAATGAGCAACTGGCCCTAGATTTTGAAGAACAGTTAGCTAAAAATTATGGCGACAATTTTATTTTACTTATTAATTTAATTTTAGCCGATGATAAAGATTTAGCCAACCAGCTTATTTATTTAATAAAAAAAGTTATGAACAGTACTATTTTATCCATTAAGAATAATTACGATAGATGGCAATTTATTAAAGATATGTTAAATAATATTGACGATAACATTTTAACGACTTTACGGCAAGTAAAACGTAAAAATGGGGCCGAACTTTATAAATATTTAGGTTTTGTCCGTTTTGATGGTAATCAAAATTGCCGCACCGCCTTTATTCGGCCGGAAGCCGATTTAGCGCCTATTTTGATGACTGCTTTTATCGAAAAATTTAAAACCAATCTTGCCCTTTTTGATGAAGGGCGCGGTTACGGCCTTATTTACTTTGATAAAAAAATCTACCGCAAAGAAAATTTGCCTGATATTAAAACCGGCGATGATTACGGCGAGCTTTTTAAAACTTATATTAAAAGCATTACCATCGAGGAGCGCATTAACCATAAACTACAAGCCGGCCTAGTGCCTTACAAAAACCGCAAATTTATGACGGAGTTTAATTAATAAGGAATAAAAATGAACCGAATAGAAAATTTAGAAGTAGTAAGTTTATATGCTAACTATACACCAACCGAAATAGAGCAGGTTGAAAAAACCTTTCATGATGGTGCCCCGTTTAAGGCCATTTGGTTTAAAAAAGAACAAAAACTCCAAATAGTAATGACTATACCAAATTTTGGTAAAACAATTAAATTAGAAAAATATACTACCTGTCAAGAATATATTTTAATTGTTGATTTTATTAAGGTAACTAATTTGTGGCTAGAAGGGAATACCGGTGAGGTAGGTTTTATTATTAAAGACGGTAATTATATCGTTGAAAACAACAAACTTTTAGAAACTTTAAATAGTTACACAGAAAAATCTTTTAATAATCCTTTCAAAGAACTTGAAAAAACCACCGACTACTTAAAAATAAATTTAATTAATGCCACTTGGATAATGGAAGCCGACATTAAAGAAGAGCTGGATAGGTTATCTATCTGCTTTTGGGCTAGCGCCGGTGTTCCTTTTGGTATAACGGCCGAAAAAATGGTATATGTAAGCAGCTTTGAGAATAATTATCAAAAAAATTAACGCAGTTTTACTCCTACCCCTCACTACTAAAGCTAAAACTTACCTCTTTATTCTCTTCCATCGTACGCCGTAAAGTCCATTCACTGCTGGCTAAAAATATGTAATTACCTTTCACATCTAAAGCAAGTTTGTTCTCATAAACCGCCATAAATTTATCCCAATCGTCTTTTTTATCGGCCTTTACCCAGCAGGCCATGTTAAAATCGGCCGCTTCAAAGATGGCGTTAGCCCCATATTCGTGTAATAATCTATATTGCGTAACCTCCAACTGTAAAGCGCCAACGGCACCGATAAGCCGCTCTTTGGTAGTGTAACGGGTAAAAACTTGGATAACCCCCTCTTCACTTAACTCATCTAAGCCGCGATTAAACTGCTTACTTTTAAGCGGGTCTTTGTTTAAAATTTTACGAAACATTTGCGGGGCAAAGGCCGGTATACCTTTAAAAGTTAGCTTTTCACCCTCCGTTAGGCTATCGCCGATTTTAAAAAGGCCGCTGTCGTGCAGGCCGATAATATCGCCGGGATAAGCTTTATCAATAATATCGCGGCTTTGCGCCATAAAAGCGGTGGGCACATTGGTGCGGTAATTTTTTCCGCTACGCGGGTGCAAATATTGTTTATTTTTCTCAAAAACGCCGCTACAAATACGCATAAAAGCGATACGGTCGCGGTGTTTGGGGTCGAGGTTGGCATGAATTTTGAAGATAAACCCACTCATCGCCTCTTCGGCAGCTTGCACTAAACGCTCTTCAGCCTCATGCGCCTGCGGCGGCGGCGCTAGTTGCGCAAAACTATCCAGCAGCTCACGCACACCAAAGTTATTTAAAGCGCTGCCAAAAAAAACCGGCGTAACTAAACCATCTAAATAATCTTGCAAATTGAAGGGAGGATAAACACCTTCGACCATTGCTACATCTTCACGTAATTTAGTCGCTAAATTTTCACCCACCAACTCGTCAAGTTTTTTATCATTTAAATTGTTAATCTCTATGCTTTCACTTTCTTCTTGTGTGCCGTGGGCATCAAATAAAATCACCCGTTTTTCGGTTAGACTATAAACACCCTTAAAATTTTGACCTTGCCCAATCGGCCAGCTAAGGGGGGTTACATAAATATTCAGTTCACGCTCTACTTCGTCCAGCACCAAAAGCGGCTCTTTACCCTCTCTATCCAGCTTATTAAAAAAGGTAATAATGGGCGTGTGGCGCATGCGGCAAATTTCGCACAGCTTACGAGTACGCTCTTCCACCCCTTTAACGCTGTCTATCACCATTAAAGCGCTGTCTACCGCCGTTAAAGTACGATACGTATCTTCGCTAAAATCTTCGTGGCCCGGTGTGTCCAATAGGTTAATTTTGCGGTCTTTATAATCAAAACCCATTACACTGCTGCTAATAGATATACCACGTTCTACCTCCATTTGCATAAAATCGCTCACGGTGGCTTTGCTGTTTTTGCGGCTTTTTACTGCTCCGGCGGCCTGTATTGCCCCGCCAAATAGCAAAAGCTTTTCGGTGATGGTGGTTTTACCGGCATCGGGGTGGCTAATAATGGCAAAGGTAAGGCGGCGGGCTATCTCTTGTTGTAGGCTCATAATGGGTTAGGATAGCATAAAGAAAGGTGATTGGGCAAGATAGGTTAATCTTTTTTAAGTTTAGCCAACTGTTCTTCAAGTTGAGAAATTCTTTCATCTTTTAAGCTAATAACCTTATTTCTATTTTCAAGCTCTTCTACGGCTTTATTAAGCATATAGTCTTGCTCATTTACACTTTGTTTTAATTTAACATTTTCTTTACTAGTTAAGGTTATGGTATGTTTTTGGTCTTTTATTATTTTGGCCATCATCTCTTCACCGCCGTCCTTTAGCACCGCCTTAATGGTCATATCATACATTAATCCTTGCTCTACCAAGCTAGCGCTCCCATCTTTATTATTTAATAAGATGTGGTTACGCACCAATACATCTAAAAGTATACCGGCCTGAATAAGTTTTTGCGTCGTAGTTATATCGGCTAAACTAAAGCTTAATTCATCGGCCTTTTCGCCCGGGTGATTATGAGCAAAAACAGCCTGACTAGCTTCGTAATAGCTAAAGCCTCTAAAAATATCTTTCACTTTTACTTTGGTGCGCCATTTGCCGCCTATCTCTATTAAATCGATAAAAGCTAAATGGCCATTTTCATCAAAACCAAGTGTCCAAAAATATTCACGTTCCTCGTCATATTCCCCTTCACTAATCCGAATGATAGGGGCGCGTTTGCGCACATTAGGGGGCACAAATATTTCGGGGCCTTTTCGTTTATTTTTAGGAAAAGGTAACTTTAAATCGGCAATCTTAAGTTCCCGGTGTAAAATGGCCTTAACTATGTTATTAATATCTAAACTGGCGCTGGCCGGCCAATGCAGCCCATCATCGGGTATTTTTATGTCTTCTAACTTCATTAACTACCCCTCACCTGCTTTATCACCTTGCCGTTTATGCTGTAGCACCGCAATAGTTAATAAAATTAAAATTACTCCGCTTACAAAAAAGGTGTATCTAAAGCCCAGTAAGCCGTAAGCTAAATTGGCCACTATGCCGCCCAAAGCTGGCCCTAAAGCCGAACCGGCAGTACTGGCCGATGACGACAAACCAAAAACTGCCCCTTGCTTTTCTTTACTGGCCGTAAAAACTAACATAGCATTAATACTAGGCATAACACCGCCCAAAAAGATACTATTAATAATACGCAGCCATAACAAGGTTTGCCAATTACTGACAAGGCCTTGCAAAACCACTAAAGCGGCCGAACCAATAAAACAAACAATTAAAATATGATAGAAATTAAATTTTTTGCCAACAGCTCCGGCAATGACGGCCCCAAGCGCCGCTAAAGCCGTAGATACCCCAACTACCAGCCCGGTAACGGCGGCCACTTGGCCTAAATCGAGGTGGGGCGATAAAAATTGGATATACACGCCAATGATAGGCACATTAACGTTAAAGGCCGTTTGCGAAAATAAATTAACTAAAATTAAAAATAAAATGAATTTATTTTCTTTAAGCGGGCTAAAATCAATGAGCTTACGTTTTGCTTTGGGCTCTTTTACAGCCAGCGGCGGCTCGGGTACAAAAATTAAAGTTACCAAACTCGCTAACAATAAAATAAACGAGGTAATTAAAAAATTACCGCGCCCACCCACCGTAGCAAATAAAAAGGCTCCAAAAGCCGGGCCGATAGCCCCGCCAATATAAACACCCACTTGTAAAATGCCTAAAGCCATACCGGCACTTTGGCGCGGCACCATCGCCGCCACCAATACCGTAGCGGCGGCCACACTGCCGGTTAAGCTGCCCTGTATTACCCTTAATATTAAAAGTTGCGTGGGGCCGGCCACGAAAGTCATTACAAAAATAACGACCGAGCCGCCAAACATTGCCCGTAAAAGCATAATACGTTTGCCAAAGTTATCGGCCAAACTGCCCCAAATAGGGGCCCATATCGCCATACTTACGGCCGGCAGTACCGCCAGTATACTTATCCAGCCCTTTAACTCGGCATCGCCAACTATCCCTAAATCTTGCTGTAAAAAAAAAGGAATAATACTTACACTGGTTTGAAAGGCCATTAAAGTAACCATTTCGGCAATTAAAACAACTGTAAAAGGAAAACGCCACCTATTAGCATTAAAAGGCGGAGCATAAAGTTTAATCATTTAAAGTTGATTATAGCCTTAATGTATTAAAAAAGCAAGCTTGTTATTAACTTTTAAAACTGCCTTAATTTAAATTTATAACCCAACTTCCCTAAGGTTGTATATTCCCCGCTATTATGCTATAGTTACCCGGCTATGGAATCTATCTTTAATAACCTACTAGCTTGTACTAAAGCCGATACAATCTTTAGTAAGGCCAATTCATTTCTTAATGGCAGCAATTATCCTGCCGTATTAAAAAATATGCACGGCAGCTTTTTAGCCTTTTTTTTAACCGGCTTAAAAGCTAAGCTGCCTTTACTAATAGTAGTAAGCAATAGCGACGAGGCCAATAGCTTAGCGGCCGATTTTACCACCTTTGGCCTTACGGCTAATCTTTTCCCTAATTTAGAGACTAATCTTTATCAACCCAGCCCCGTGAGCGGCCTTAGGCAAAGCGCTTTAAATAAAATGGCCGTTAGCGCTATTAACATAATTACCGTGCGCGATTTTATACGGCGCACCGCCCCGCCTAATTACGCTAAAGAGCTAAACTTTAAATTGACTAAAGGTATTAAAACCGGCCCGGCCGAATTAAGCGACAAATTAAGCAGTTTTGGTTATTTACGGGTGCCGCGCGTAAGTGTAGCCGGTGAATATGCCGTACGCGGCGAGGTAGTTGATGTGTTTATGCACGGCGAAGAAGCTGCTCATCGTTTGCAATTTGCCTTTGACGAAATAGAAGAAATTAAAAGCTTTGAGATACAAACCCAAATGAGTTTACAAAGTTTTAACAGTTTAACCATTCCGGCGGCGCGGGAAGCTTTATTTACGGCCCAAGAAGTTAAAACCCTAGAAAACAAATGGAATGCCGGCTACGGAAAAAAAGGACTAAGCTTACCCACCAACGATTTACTTAATGCCGGCCGCTACCAAGAAATTTTTATGCCGCTGCTTTTTAACGAAAGTTATTCGGTTATCGATTATTTACCAAACGAGGCTGTATTAATTTTAAACGATTACTCTAAGCTGGAACGTGCCGCCGAATCTTTTGAAAGCGAAGCCGATGAGTTATACAAGCGAGCCATTCGTACCGGCTTAGGCGTACCGCCGCCCAGTGAAATTTTAAATAATTTTACCGGGCTGATTAATCGCAAAAAAGAGCTGATTACCTTAAATAATAATTTTGAAGGGAAAGCCGTTAATATTTTACCTCACGAAGGGCCGCGCAGCTTCTTTGGCAACATTAACTTACTAAAAGAAGAATTAAGCAGTCTTGCTAAAAACGGTTATAGTACTTTTATTTTTGCCGAAAACAACGAACAAGCCCTGCGTATTGAAACCCTCTTTAAAGATTACCCCGTTACCGTTATCCCCGAAGGGTTATCGGCCGGTTTTTGTTTACCCAGCAGCAAATTAATGGTTATTTGCGAGCACGAGCTTTTTGGCCGTAAAAAACGCACCGCCGGGAATATACGCAAAGTAAGCAGCCGGGCTATCGATAGTTTTATCGAGCTTAACGCCGGCGACTATGTGGTGCATATTAATCATGGCATCGGCCAATTTATAGGCATAGAGCGGCTAAAAGCTGCCGGCAGCGAACGCGACTACATTGTATTGGAATACGCCGGCGGCGACCGTATCTTTGTGCCCATCGAGCAAGTAAATTTAGTAGAACGTTTTATTGGCGGCGGCGGTGAAAAACCCAAGCTGGATAGTATTGGCGGCAAAAGCTGGCAAAACCGCAAAAGCAAAGCCAGCAAAGCCGCCGAAGAATTAGCCAATTATCTTATCGATATTTATGCTAAACGTGAAAGTTCGCTGGGCTTTGCCTTTCCGCCCGATGACGAGTTTCAGCTAGAATTTGAAGCCGATTTTCCTTATACCGAAACGCCCGACCAACTAGAAAGTATGCGCGAAATAAAAGCCGATATGGAGTTAATCCGCCCGATGGACCGCCTTGTGATTGGTGATGTAGGGTATGGTAAAACCGAGCTGGCTATGCGCAGCGCCTTTAAAGCGGCAATGGCCGGCAAACAAACCGCCATTTTGTGCCCTACCACCATTTTAGCCGAACAACATTTTAATAATTTTTTAGAGCGTTTTAAACGCTTTGATTTTGTGCGTATTGCCCTTTTAAGCCGTTTTGTCGATAGAGCGCAGCTTAATAAAAATTTATTAGCCATTAAAAATGGCGAGGCGGATATTGTTATCGGCACCCATCGTCTTTTAAGTAAAGATGTAGAGTTTAGAAACTTAGGCTTAATGATAGTAGACGAAGAGCAGCGCTTTGGGGTTAAAGATAAAGAAAAAATTAAAGCCCTTAAAAGTAATATCGATGCCCTTGCACTCTCGGCCACTCCCATACCGCGCACTTTGCAGATGAGCCTTGTAAAAATCCGCGACCTTTCTACCCTTAAAACCCCGCCGGCCAACCGGCAACCGGTAGAGACTATGGTTAATCCTTATAATGCCGAACAAGTTAGTGCGGCCATTCGTGCCGAGCTGGAGCGCGGCGGGCAAATTTTTTATTTGCACAATCGGGTAACCAGCCTCGAAGCCACCGCCAGTTTTGTGCGCAGCCTTGTACCCGAAGCGTTGGTAGATGTAGCGCACGGCCAAATGAACGCCGATGAGCTGGACGATGTGATGCACCGTTTTGTGCACGGCGGCTTTAATGTGCTGGTATCTACCACCATCATCGAAAGCGGTATCGATATACCCAATGTTAACACCATCATCATCGACCGGGCCGATATGTACGGCGTTAGTCAGCTTTATCAGCTAAAAGGTCGTGTAGGGCGCAGCGATAGAGTAGCTTACGCTTACCTACTTTACCCCGACCAAATTGCTTTAGATGAGCCGGCTATGAAGCGGCTGCAAATTATCAGCGATTTTACCGAGCTGGGCAGCGGCTTTAAAATTGCCATGAAAGATATGGAAGTACGCGGCGCCGGCAATTTACTAGGCCGCGAGCAGAGCGGACAAATCCATGCCGTAGGCCTTGATATGTATTTAAAGATGATTGACGAAGCTATTAGGGCTAAAACCGGCGCCGATGACGATAAATTTGAAACTTTGCTGGAGTTAGAGTACTCCGGTTTTATCCCAGATAGTTACATTAGCGGCACCTTAGAAAAGATGGAAATTTATAAAAAAATTGCCGGCGTAATGACCGAAGACGAATTAGCCGGCCTGCACAGCGAAATTAACGACCGTTTTGGCCCGCCACCCGATGAAGTAAGCAGTTTTTTTAGTCTTGCCGAAATTAAAATTTTATGCCGCAACTTAAAAATTAAAAGCCTGCTGGAAAAAGAAGGTACGCTGGAAATTGAATTTGCTAAATTTACCGCTATCTCGGTGCAAAGCATTATGCGGCAAATAGCCGAAAGCGGCGGCAAATTAAAACCTAACCCCAAAAATGCCGCCGGCTTACTGCTAACCATTGGCAAGGTAAGTTTAAAGGAAAAAAGCGAATATATCCGCGATTATTTAGCACGACTGGCGGCGTAACAACGAGGGGATTACTTCTTTTTTTCTTGACATTACAACATAAATAATGTACTATTAAAGTATGAATGCTCGTGAAGTAGCCAAAATATTGGAAGCTGATGGCTGGGTGTTAGCTAGAATAAATACATGAAGGCAAGCGGCCTGTGCCGTTACCTATTCACGGGAATAAAGATATGGGCCATCTTGCTAAAAGAATATTAAAACAAGCAGGCATTCAGTAATAGGGGGTATTATGATTTATCATTGTATAATAGAACAAGAAGAAAACGAATATATTGTCAGTTTCCCTGATTTATCAAATATACTTACTTGTGGGTTTAATGAAGAAGAAGCCTTAGTTATGGCGAGTGATGCCCTTAATGGAGTTTTAGAAGTTAGTATTTCGCATGGGCTAGAAATACCACCACCCAGCTATACCGGCGGTTACCCAATAAGAGTTTACCCGCATATAGCCTTATCTTTACAGCTGCGTAAACTTAGAGGCAGCCAAAGCCAATCTGAGATAGCCAGCAAATTAGGGTTAACTTATCAGGCTTATCAACGGCTGGAAAACCCGCGTAAAGCTAACCCTACGGTAAAAACTTTAGAAAAAATTGCACGCATTTATGGGCGGGAGCTAAAGATTATTATTTAGTAAATATCACTATAAAGCCCCTAGTTAGCCAATAAATAAATTTTCGTCTTCGGCGTACATGGCTTTGTATTTTTTGTACCATGCGTCCTTGCAGTTGCCTCTTATCTCAACTGCTGCTAACGTTTCATCGTACAGTTCTACAAATTTTTCTAAATCTTTGGTATAATTTTTAATTTTAAGCCACGATTTACTATAATCTTCTAAAAAATCATCACTATTTTCTTTTAAATTTTCTATACAATTTCTTACTTGAGTTTCCGCCTCTGAAATTTCATTGTGAATAGGTTTTTTACTCAATTCCTCTATATAATCCGCCATGGCATTTCTGAGTAAAGGGTAGCATATCTCTCTATTTAAACATTGTGGGCATATCTTATGCGGCTCTACCCCTATCGGAACTGGACAATCCTTTTTTTCTTGCTTAACATACTCCTCAGTTACGTGTTCTAGATACGGGTAACACTTTATCCTGTTTGCACATCTTGGACATACTTCATGAGCTTCTCGCATTTTCTTACTCTCCTTTGTTTTAAAGATTATACCTCATTAATATCATCTTGTAAAGCTATTATAACACGGAGTTATTTAAAAAACATTCAATATTAACATATAAAACCAAATGTTGCAATATTTTATAAAATATTACCGTATGAAGATTATTCTTTTAAGACTTACAAATCTTTTACATTACCAATAATTACTCTTCTTTCTATTTCATTTGCCGGAATATTATCAAAAAACCATATTCCTAATAGGTTATTTGCAGTCTGACGAATAACAAACCGCCCTAAAAAATCTACCTCGCTTAATCTTATGGGCTTGTCAATAATAATATTCCCGCTTGTTACCTCAATATAAATAGCTGGAGAAGAAAAAATAGCTACCTCCGTATTATTAATAAGCCAATTATTACGCTGCCTTTTAAGGGTTATGCTCTGCGGCGTAGCACCGGGGATTACCCAAATAATGGTGTAAAGATGATTCTCTCTCGCCATAAAAGTAGGAGTAGAGGTAGCAGCCGTATCTGTTTTAGCCAATGGCCCATTATATACTTCGTGCCCGTTCTCTAATACTATAACTTGCGTAATATGAGTAGGACTGCTAGGAAAATGGCTTAACTGAACAGTAGTACCTATATCTAACCTGCCCCGCCAACAGCCGGTAAAAAAAATAAAAATTACTAACAATAAACTTATTTTTTTCATATCTTTTTTATTTTAATTTAATATTTTTATTGTTAATTGTTTAATATCAATTTCTTATATAAATTATATCTATCAAATACGGCTTTAAGCTGTATATCATTTAAATTTCTTTTAATATTTATTTTATACAATCCCTGTTCTTGCGAATCGTTATTATCTAAATAACTCATACAATTTTGCCCCCCCCCGCCACTATAGGTAATAATATTTTTAGATAGTGTATCATTTAATAACGCCATAGCCTTAAACCATACATCATCGGCATGCGGACAAATTTTAGTAAAAACCTCTTCATTAAAAACCTCGTCATTAAAGCAGTGGGCCGGGTAAAGTACTCCGCCCACCCCAGTTGGAAAATTAAGTGGGCTAACATCAAATCCGCTATAACATTGCTCCCAACTATTATATTTTTGCAAAGCATTATTATTTTCAAGAGCAATACGGTGCACACGAGTCGCTAAAATAAGATTAGGGCTTATTTTATGCTCGTTTATGAGGTTTTCTAATAGGTAATAATGATACCAACAATCGTCATCAATGGTAATAATAGTGGCCTGCGGAAAGGCTTTTAACGCCGGGATTAATTTGGTATAGCTTTTTATATCTTTTACATACCTTACTTCTAAGCCGCGCTTTTGCTGCCTTTGCAAAACTATAGGTAAGGGCTTATCTTTTACATCGTTACCAAGCCACAGCACAATTTTGTTGGGTTTTAAACTTTGCTGCATAATAGATTCTATGGTTAAATGCACATCATAAATGCGCCTGCCATAGCTGGTAAGCGATACCACTACCTCGTTAGCCGTGTATCTTTCGTTACTAATCCCTAAAGCTATACTGTTTAAAGCTAAATTAGTTAAGTTATTTTTAACTATTAACTTTTCGGCTAACCCTTTTAGATAGTAGGTTAGTTTAGCTTTAACTATTCTTTTTATTTGTTTTATTTTTTTCATATTTATTTTACTCTTATTTGGTCTGACGGTTTTGTTATTAATTGTTTAGTATCAATTTTTTATATAAATCATACCTATCAAAAACAGCTTTAAGTTGCCTATCATTTTGGCTTTTATTAACAGTATCCCATAACCCTATATCCTGCACTTCTTCATTACTTATATAATCAACACCATTCTCATTATAGGTAAAAATCTTTTTAGATAAAGCACCATTTAATAACGCCATAGCCTTAAACCATACATCATCGGCATAGGGGCAAATTTTAGTAAAAACCTCTTGGTTAAAAATTTCATCATTAAAAGAACCTGCCGGGTATAAAATTCCTCCGGCTCCCGTTGGAAAATTAAGCGGGCTAACATCAAATTTTTTATAACGAAAACCCCAACCGGTATATTTTTCAAAAGTACCTTGCTCATTAAGTTTTATACGGTGCATACGAGCAGCTAAAATTAAATGGGGGTTTTCTTTATGTTCATTTAAAAAATTTTCTAACAAATAATAATTATACCAACAATCGTCATCAATGGTAATGATAGTAGCCTGAGGAAAAACCTTCAAACTAAAAATTAATTTTTTATAAGACTTTATATCTTCGCAGTATTTAATTTCTAAGCCGCGCTGTTGTTGTTTTTGTAAAACTAAAGGCAGAGGGGTGTTTTTTAATTCGTTACCAAGCCATAACACAATTTTGTTAGGCTTTAAGGTTTGCTGCATAATGCTCTCTATAGCTAAATGCACGGAGTAAAGACGTTTACCATAGCTGGTAAGCGATACCACTACCTCGTTAGTTGTGTATCTTTCGCTGCTAATCCCTAAAGCTGTACTGTTTAAAGCTAAATTAGTTAAGTTATCTTTAGTCATTAACTGCGTAAGGTTATTACTTAGCCACAAATCGGCTTTATTTTTAATTTTTTGTTTTATACTTTTCATAAAAAGTGCTTAAACTATAACATAACCCCTTAAAAATAACTAGCTCTTAAGATAAAAATTAAAAGGTGAAAATTTTCTGTTTTCACCTTTATTTTTGTGCCATCAATATAATTAATTTACTAAATTTTACAACTATTAACTATTAATTTTATTATTAAGGCTATTAAACTCTTTAGCTATACCGCTCACCTCTTTATTAAGTATTAATAAAGCCGCTATGTTAGGAAAAACCATTAAAGCCATAAAAAAGTCGACTAGTGTCCATGCCGCATCTACCGAAATAACTGCTCCTAAAAAGGTAGCCATAATAGCCAGCGGCGTGTAAACAAACATCGCTTTACGGCCAAAGAGGGCCTTAATATTTTGGGCCCCAAAAAAATAAACGGCAATAATGGTAGTAAAACCTAAAAAGAACAAAGTAACGGCAATAAAAAGCACCCCAAAGTAGCCATAATACAGGCGGAAAGTCTCTTGGGCTAAGCCGGCTCCGCGTAAAAAATCGGGAATTAACGCGGCGCTGCTAAGGCCATAAATATGCGTCCCCATAATTCCTGTCGATAAAATGGCCAAAGCCGTAAGGGTTACCACCACAAAAACCACAAAAACACCCATCATAGCGGCTTGCCCTTGCTCGGCGGGGTGGTTTACTTTAGCAACGGCATGTGCATGCGGAATACTCCCCAACCCAGCCTCATTAGCAAAAAGGCCGCGGGCAATACCCAAGCGGATTGCTTGCTGAATACCAATACCTAACCCGCCGCCCACAATAGCTTGCGGATTAAAAGCTCCTACAAAGATTTGGTAAAAAACTGACGGTATATTGGCAATATTAATAAAAATAATAATAAGCGCCGATGTTACATAGATTACCGCTAAAATGGGCATCACTTTTTCCGAGAACGAGGCAATACGTTTAGCCCCGCCAATAAAAATAAAACCAGCCAGTAAGGCAAGGATAATTCCTAAAATAGCGGTTGCCGCGACAGGAAAAGCGTTGGTAACGGCGCTGCTTATGGCATTAGCCTGCATCTGAACAAAAATAACCCCCATCACAAAAATGACGATAAACGAAAAACCAACGGACAGCACTTTTCCTAGTTGCCCTTTAAAGGCGGCACGAATGTAAAATGCCGGGCCGCCCACCACTACACCATCTTTATTAACGCTTTTGTATTTTTGCGCCAGCACCGCTTCGGCATACATAGTGGCCATACCCAAAAAAGACGATACCCACAGCCAAAAAACAGCGCCCGGTCCGCCGGCAATTAAAGCCGCCGAAGTACCTACAATATTACCGGTACCCATTTGGCAAGCTACGGCCGTAGCCAAAGATTGAAAGCTGCTCATACCTTTATCGCCGGCAGCGCTGCCTTTAAATTTAACGCCGCCAAAACTGCGTTTAAAGGCTGCTTTAAATTGACGTAACTGAATAAATTTTAATTTAAAGGTAAAAAACAAACCTGTTCCGCACAAAACAAACAATAATGCATAACCCCACAAAATGTTGTTAATGCTTGCAATAAAAGAAAATAATGCTTCCACTCGTAGTACTCCTTAATTGTAAATTCATTTATTTTAGCATATAGGGTACTTTATGGCAATAACTATACAAAATTTGGTAGCTATCCACCTATAGTCCCAACAATATTTATCGATGGCTAGCTAGCTCAACTTTTTTCCCTACCAAACCAACCTTAAAAAAATATCAAAAAAATTTAAACTTTCTCCTCAAGTGAAAAAATAATAACTCGTAATTGAGTAGTGGTAACTGAAAAGTGAAAGATGAAAATTAAGAATTAAAAAGCTGTCCACTTTCAGTTTTCACCTTTCAGTTATCAATTATTTACATTTAAGGAGTAAAAAATGTTAGAT
>Ga0131853_10014749_pt1 | contig 14309 bp, 10 predicted proteins | sample TergutLab28metaG_FD_92764 | JGI IMG/M metagenome (GOLD analysis project Ga0131853, IMG submission 92764) | Labiotermes labralis P1 segment gut microbial communities from Petit-Saut dam, French Guiana - Lab288 P1 (version 2) (version 2) | ecosystem: Host-associated > Arthropoda: Insects >... | reverse complement strand
TCAATGCAGTACGTTCAGTGCAGTACGTTCAATGCAGTACGTTCAGTGCAGTACGTTCAATGCAGTACGTTCAGTGCAGTACGTTCAATGCAGTACGTTCAGTGCAGTACGTTCAATGCGGTACGTTCAGTGCAGTACGTTCAATGCAGTACGTTCAGTGCAGTACGTTCAATGCAGTACGTTCAGTGCAGTACGTTCAGTGCAGTACGTTCAATGCAGTACGTTCAGTGCAGTACGTTCAATGCAGTACGTTCAGTGCGGTACGTTCAGTGCAGTACGTTCAATGCGGTACGTTCAGTGCAGTACGCTCAGTGCGGTACGTTCCACACGCGCTGAGAAATGCAAAGCCTTCATTTACGTTTTTTTTTTGTTGTTACACCGTGCATGTTGTCAAGTCACTCAATTAACATACCAACCACTGCACTTATACAAATTTACAAAATATACACATTAAAACCATTAAGACCATTAACACAGTCGCACTATTGCCCTGGGGTCGACTCAGCCTCTAACGAATGACAACCGCGGATCTCTCCTGGGGCTAAAGGCGGCCGGTGCGAAGGGCTGACAACCTTACCACCGTCATACACCGATTGTCTAAAAATTCCGCGAACCTCAACCTATTGGAGCCCTAACGGCCTGTGCGGGCCTAGAATGGCATAGCTGTGCCTTCACACTTTTACGTATTCAGTCACATCGCCAAATTAAGCTTCCGTCAAGAACAAGATGTAGACGTGCAAGAATAGACGTCACAACCCGTCATGTCATGTCATGTCCTACGTCATGAGATTCTAAATCATAACGACTAAAAAAGGTAAGAAACTCTTTACAATTACGTAGTATCATGTAGAGCTGCTTGTGTAAATAATAGTCCAGATATGCAAAACACACAGCTTACAGGAACAGGTCGCAAAAAAAACGGATGACCGAACGAACTAGTGAAAAAATGAAGAAACAAATGGCGCAATTTCAATCTTTGTAAATAACAAACTTGACGCACAATTATTTTTCTTATATTTGTTTATTCCAATTCTCTACATGTTTCGAGTAGTCAAGTGCTCATCATCAGGGGAGTCAATTCTATCAATACGGCTTCTGGTATATGTCACTCTATGTAGGTGACTGTGTGGTATGCAGGTTTAGATGGCGCAATTTCATTTTTATAAGTCAAAAAACTGAGACTGCACAACGGCTTCGTTTATACACAGTAAGTTCTTCGAGCACCCGAAAACACAAGCTCCCCCAGGCGAGGTGAGTCGAGACGACGGACAGCCGCTTGACCATATCTGAACTCAAAAGAGTGGCTGCCTCACAGTTACGTCTTGTGTCTCACACAGCAGTTCAGTGCCTGTGACATGTTCTTTCGCTCCAGCAAAGCGTGTTCACGTTTGATACTTCTGCAAGGCATGTCATGGGAAACCAATGTCGCCAAAGTTGTAAAAAACGCTGCCTTCGAAAGTTCTGCGTTGTAAAGCAGGTAGAAGTTCGGTGTAGGACGAAACTAAGACACCAACACCCGCAGTTTGCTCAAAGCACTTACAAACATTTGTCCATTTGAGTTTCTTTGATATTTGAGAGACTCAGTACTAAGAATCGTTTGTCACCATCTGTCAGAAAGTCTACGTAAGGCAACTACTCGCAGCCTATCAACGATAACACAGCTGAGCAATGAAACTTGCTCCGAAGTAAAATTAGGTGATTTTAATGTTTTTTTTGCGTTGATTACAGACCTGAAATCATTTATGCCATATCGCCTAAACTTTCTGTGGAAGAGGCACATTTACAGTAGAAAGCGTTTGTGGTCGGCTGATTTATAGGCGCGGCCAGGCACACAACCCGAAAGAAAAAAGCTTCTTCACCCCTTCAGGTTATGACACTTTTAGGGTTTTGGGGAGCAGGAAACAGCATATAGTACCGAACATAACATAGTTTACCCCAATATTCCTTCAGTCCTAAGAACTGTTAAACATGACGATTCCCTACCAATTCGTAAGGCACCTCAACAACGGACTCTGAATGAAGAAGCACCTCTACAGAAGACGAACCTGGACCTTCGTGTTACAATGTGGATCCTGATTTCCCGGAATTAACTGTACCTCAACTTATATAGCAGTCTGAACTTAATGATCTAGTGAGAGACCTCAGTCTCTCCAAATTCAGTTAGAACTCTTGGCTTCTGGTCCACAGGGATGGAATTTGTTACAGCAAGATGTTAAAATGTCACACAGGAAAGGCCAGCAATCATTGTAATAATTTTTTCTAGGAACAGCAAATTAGTCTATTTTAATGCTGTAGAAGGAGTTATGCAAGAGTTGGGATGTGCACACAACTCTGAAGAATGGCGAGTGTTTGTAGATTCGTCTAAATTTACTTTACAGGCGGTGCTGCTACATACCGGGAATATTCATCCGTCAATACCGATTGCCCACTTTGTCCACAAGAAGGAAACTTACGAGAATATTGATTTGCACTTGAAAACTATATGTTATCCAAAATATGACTGAAAAATATTTGGAGACCTTACAGTTATACGGTTACTCCTATGAATGCAGTCTGGCGACACAAAGTTTTGCTGTTTTCGTTGTGACTAGGACAGGCGAGCAAAAGACAAACATTACAAAATGAAGGATTGGTACAGGAAAGAAATCTCAGTTCCAGGGGAAATGGATGTCAGAAATCGATTGCTCTTTGACAACGAAAAAAGTTTGTTACCACCACCACACAGTAAATTGGGGTTAATGAAAAACTGCGTTGAAGTTACGAACAAACAGTGTAAGGCTTTTGAGTAATTGAGAGAAAACCCAGTGATGCTAAATTAAAAGCGTTCTTCTGTATTAGACCCCATATTCGTGAAATCTATCCAGAGTATTTCCAACGGACTTTTTAGCAATTTTCTTTTTTCGATGAGCAGGGGCCTGTTCTGCTGCATCAACCCCCAACCTGGTGGACCGGGTGATTTTTTATCAAGGTTTTCTTCCTCTAGACCTTGGTACGCCATTATTAAACTGCAAAGCAGCAGTGCTAGTTTTGGTCCGCTCCGGATAATTTATTTCCCCTTTACCCGCCATATCTGGTGATCATTCCCCTATCCGCCACCGGGGGAGGTGCCCGATAGAAGACTAGCAACTCCTCCTCCTCATATTTATCATGCAATAGTTAAAAGTACAATTACATATGCGGCAGAATCATAGTGTTTAAAACAAAAGCGGTAGCAAAATTAAATTCTATAAAAATGGACTTTTGGCGACGCTCGACTCGAATCTCCAGGAAGGACAAAATCAGGAATACTATTATTAAACAAAAAATTAATGTAACAAGGTCTCTTTTAGATGATATTTAAAAACCAAACAACTTCAATGGTACGGACATGTTCAAAGAATGGAAGAGAGGAGATTACCAAAAGAAGTTATGAAATGGAGCCCACCAGGAAGAAGAAAACGAAGTAGGCCTGAACTTACCTGGGCGGAAGGGATTAGAGGACTGATGGGAAAAAAGGAATTAATGGAAGAAGACCGGAATGACAGAGCCAACTGGAGGAAGAAGGTAATATAATTGTCAAATGGGCGCAGGAAGATGTGAAAACATTGTACAGCTTGCTAAATAAATAAATATTCGTGAAATCTTTAGTCATGATCTATATGAACATCTGCTGACAGAAACTGAAAATCTGCATAGCTAACGTTCAAAGCGGTTTGTCTAAATTTCCTTGGACATGTAAAAGCCGAAAACTACAAGGAACTTGTTGAGGACTTGATAACAGATTATGGGGTGTAATTTGTCACTGAGTATTCATTTCTACATTACCCCTTGGACGTCTTCCCTCCGAACCTGGGAGCTGTGAGCGACGAACATTGGGAGAGGTTCCGCCAAGATTTTTCCACCATGGAAAAAATTATGCAGGATAAACGTCACAGAACTTTAGCTGACTATTGTTGGAACCTTACTAAAGAGGTGTCTATTGCCAGATACAAACGAATGAGTTTCAAAAATAAGTTTTTATACGTGACTAAAATCAAATATTTGTTGTCGTATTTTTGTTGTGTAACTGCAAGAATTTATTTTCATACAGCATTCTTGCCATTATTTTTGAATTCCTTATGTTCAATTCAACATGAAAACGTGATTTTAAACCATCAGACCCAGTTGCACATATGTAGATTCTAGTAAAAATACAGTAAAATCGTTGAAAATGTAAAAAAAGGAACTGAAGTTCCAGAAAAACGTTAGTTGATAGCGTATTTTCTTTTTTATATTTGGATTCAGCGCGGCCAAATTATAATATTTCACCTATTTTCATCCAAAGCAAAACAAAAGTTTAAGTTTGTTCTTCAGTATAATTATATGTGCCGTGATCCTCACTATCGTGACTGAGGCTTCTATGTGATTTCCGCTCCAATCTTCCAGCAATTCAATTAGGCTAATCTCGATTCTCTCCAAGGTCTTTCCAGCTCATCAATTACAGCATCAATAGACGCGAAGTAGTCGGAACTAACGACAAAAACATTTGTAGGCAACAAAATCAATAACCATGTGTTTAAGGTAAACACAGATAAATGTTAAGCCTTCAGTTCAGGAGTTGCTACATGTGTCACCAGTTTCAACATCACAAGCTCAGCATTGGCCCACAGGGTACAGTTACGTTTCGTAACATTCTCACAACAGCGTTATTGCTTAGATAGCACTGCTGATTGTCCTTACAGTGGGACGAACTGTGTTCCGAGCGACGTAGGGCCGAGTCTTTATGTACATGCACACAGATTTAAAGAGCCACACATCAAGACTGCAAAGGGTTAACCGCTAACTAATTACCTACCTAACATCACAAAAGAAAATTCGCCAATCCTTCTTAACCCAGAAGTTTCTCAGAATAAGGAATTTTCCCGAATTTTGTGAAACCCAAGGTTCTTTACAGTGTTCACAAAAGCCAACCACTTGTCCCTACTCTTAGTCAGATCAATCCAGTCTGCGACCTACCTTCCTACTCAAATTCTATTTTCATACGGTACACCCATCCATAGAGACGTCTTCCAAGTGATCTCGTTCTTTCAAAGTTTCTCCACCAAACCTCTGATTGCATTTCTTTTCTCCCGAATGTGTGCCACGCGTCCTCCTTGACTTTATCATCCAAATAATATTTGGCGAATAACAGAAATCGCGAAGCTCGATATCACGCAGTTTTTAACAGTATCTTGTTACTTCCTCCATTTTGGGTCCAACGACCTTCCTCAGAATTCCATTCTCGTACACTATCAGCCTATAAAAATTAAACTCTTTTAAGATGAAACTGCTGCAATTACCCACAACCCGAAAAGTCATAATTTTTCATCAAATGAAACTGTAATCATTTCATGTTTCCTACCATTCTGTCACAGTGTACAATAGTAACTTACCATGTGACGTTAAAGATGTCGGTATACTGTACACTACACTGTTGAATACAATATCTACAGGAGTAGCCGATGGCACAAGCTCGTGTCTTCGCGCCATTGCAATGCAAGCAGGAACAACCTCCAATCACAGCGTCTAAATTCCTTTTAACAAATCATTTCCTTTCTCAGTTTTATAAGAAAAAAAAATTCCGCAGATTCTAGAATGACAAAAACTCTCAATAGACCTTTCGGTAAGAGTGTTCTGCCTGACAATTCAAGAGAATAATCTCAAAAACACGTTCTAAGGAGACAAGTATTATAAAGTTACAAAGCAGCACTGTTCTCTCTGGTAGATGAATAAGTAAACGCTGAGAAATTTGCTACTTTGTGAGCTGCACATGCATTGTACTGACTGAAATTCACTAACGAGGACAAAAAATTTTGTTACGAACAGTTAAATTGAGGCATATTCCTGTTCCCTCCAATTAACTTCCAGTAACGCACAACACGCTTATTCTCCCTGCACGTACAGAGATGCACTAAAAAGCATACGCATGCAAGAATACACTGACAGCGAACAGTGAAAAGACGACACTTATGTGGTTCCCTCTCCAATATCATGAGGTATTCGCTCCTCCCCTCAAACACTTTCTATTAATACATGTGCAGTAAAGTACCATCAGGTTCAAGGCATTGCTAATAACATTCCGAATGAACTTTTTCAATAGATTTATTGACATTGCAATTGCTCATTAACCGTGACGTATAACGCAGATGGCGCTTCCGGCTACACTTTTCTGACGCGTTTTCTTTGTTGCTTCATTTTGTACTCGTATTTCAAAATTATGACATAATTTTCTGTATTCTAAATCCACATATTAAACACCAGACCATAGAAAGATAAGACCTGCCTGTTATACGCACTTATTCACTTCAGCAAACATTCCTTTACATGTTTATATTACGCTCCAACATCACAACTCGCCTTTCTTCGGGCCTTACCTTTTACACAAAGCTCACATCAAACTTTATCGCCCTCGTCTAAAACGCTTAACATACAAATGAGTACATATCAAACTATCGATAATACTCATTCTCGATTTAACACAGCTTTCGGCGCGATAAACACAAGCAGAAATAACGGTATATCGATCAGAATAGATCCCTCCCTCATCTAGATCGCAGTATCAAGTAGGACTTAAAAGGGAGTAACAATTAAATAATTTGCAGTTTATTAATGCAATTAAAATAAAATATTTGGAGTGACGACTGAAATCGCATCCGAAGCTCCCGCCGCAATACATACGAATCTTTTAAGAACCGCATTTACAGTAAGAGATAAATTTAAACATATATTCGGGCGTTCTCTTATAGGGCCTCAGTAGGAAACAAGTATTATAACAAACAGCAACGACACACATACACATTAAATTCAAATTACTGTAATAGAAACAATGAGATGACGATCCAGGTTTTGTGGGGTCTGAAAATTATACAGTTTGGGGGGTCCTCTTGCAAAAGAATACTAAAAAAGGAATGCAAAATTAGGTACGAACGTGAATATTTATTTAGAATGAGAAAATAAATCACAACATAACACAAATTTAAAAAAGGCGACAAATACCGCACATATAAGAAAATAAAAAAAGAATATTTCTATTAATCAACTGCCTGACACACCTCTACAGTACTTATTTTGTTACAAAGCGAACTCAGTCTCTCGTCCAGCAAAGTTGATCGAAATTTGTTTCTTATTATTGATAGATTAGAAAACTTTCTTTCAACTTCATAACTCATTATTGGTAATGTCATTTAAATTTTTGGGATTTCTGTCAAATTTTGGAAAACTTCTTTCAAGTTTCTTTCACGTATGATCTGTAAGATTTCGGGGTATTTCAAATTTTCGAGTGTACTGACTAATCTTATATGCTCTTTGAACTGACCACTCATCAACCAGTTTTTCACCGAATTTCTCGATGTAGTGGCGTATGAAAAGCCTTATGTTATCTCCGTCGATGTCAGTATTTCGTGTCAAATCAGCAAGAAATTTCAACCTTTTTCCAATGTGTACACATGACACTCTTCTCCATTAATTAGATTATCAAGCAATCTAAGAGCCTATTCATAACGTCAAATCGGAATTTATCTCTTCCTCTTAATGAATTCCTGCTTTTGGTACGGAATGAATTTTTTTTCGCTTCTCGAAGTCAGAATAATTTATATTGCTTTAATCGCTCATCTTTATCTCTTCTGTCTCATATTCCATTAACGTCTTATCTTAGTTTTCTCTCAGTTCTACAAATAAATTTAGAAATAACAAAAGAAAGTACCCTTCATATACCCCCAAATCAGGATTCTGTAATTTCTCACTTGTTTTTATTTAAACTTTCCAAAACTTTTTTTTTCCTAATTGCAGTTAAAGTGGCGCATTGGAGCTTTATCAACCTTTTGAATAAAAGCTTTGCATCTCGTTTGTGTCCTGTTTGTGTCCGGTTTGTGTCCGGTTTGTGTCCGGGTTCTTGTCCGTTTGTGTCCGGTTTCTCTTCCGAGTCTTCGGAAATATATTTTAGGGTCTTTGAAATGTCGCAAGTTGCAAAACTTGAACAGCTCTATAATGGACTGACCGTCGCATTACACTTAGAATCTTCCAAGAAAAATCCAAGTTTTCGTGCGTGTTTGAAATACTCCATCTAAGTGGTTAGTCCGAAAAGAAACCATATAACTACTGCAAATTACGGAAGTAGTCAAGGACTTCATGTGCTACGGTGGCAGCCTTTTCTCCGAAGCAATTAAGAAAAGAGCCACGAAAGGCCCATGTTCTACGTGCTTGTTGATGGTGTAAGAGTGTTGTAGGACTTTGTTCTTACCTTTCAAAACAGCTGCTTTTTCGTGCGACTGATGGCAAATTGTGTTCAACGGCAGGATGCAGTCTTTCAAACGTTGCTTCACTTTGTTGAATAAAGTCACAGATAGATGATTTCAGTTGGCGAAAAAGTTAAAAATCGAACACAGGGTTTTCTGCTATAACAGTAGCGCACAATCATCGCCACCTGATCAGCATTTGTCACATCCGGTGTAGAATATATAATAATGGAGTTTTATTTGGTTTGGGTTTAATTTACCTGATTTATCACTTCGATTGGTACACTAATTCCAACTATTCCGATTAATTCTTCGTAAATTGTCTTGGGTAAATAAATCACGTTTTTTATTTTGACATTTTTACAAGTGCTCGTACAAAAATTGATCAAATTCAGCAATTGGTTCGATGATTCCCATGAAATTTCCGTTATGTGAAGGACGCCTCTTTTCATCGTGCCCTCTGAAGGGCAAATTTTACAAAAACATGTCACCATGTGAATCACATTGCTAGGTCCCCTCCCAGGGCCTTGGAAGGGGCCCGCGCAAGTGAGAGGCCCTGTTGCTTAAGTTTCATTCGTTTCACGGTAAAATCCGCCCCTCAGAACAATCGTCCAAGACGAACGTAGCTTATTTTCTTTTTTTATCGTAACCTCCATTTAGGCGCGCAAAAATGAACTACTAAGACCAACTGCCATTTAAAATTGCAAAGCAAGTATTTGCAGGCTACATGTACGTCTCCAATATGGAGGTTATCTGTGAATATATTTAAAAAGCAACTGCGGGCAGCCGACAAGGGGTGGTCGTCCAACTTGGGGGTTGGGCGAGGTGCCAAAAACTCCACACCGTAAAAACGTATCCTTTTACGAAACATTCTTACAGTAAGCCTTGGACCTGGACTGATACTTCGGTACGACCTAACAAACGAATAAGGGACATGAGATTTGGTATGTGGAATATTAGGAGCGTGTATAGGTCAGGTTCACTTACAGTAGCAGAAGAATTAGCAAGATATAAATTAAACTTAGTGGGTGTGCATGAGATTAGTTGGGACAAAGGAGGCGCAGTAAGAGCAGGGGATTATAATTTTTTCTACGGAAAAGGAAACGAAAATATCAATAGGGGAAAGGATTATTTGTACAACACACAATAGTACCAGCAGTTAAAAGAGAGTAGAGTTTTTTAGTGATAGGGTGTGATGTACAGGTCTGAAAGGTCGCTGTTGTAATATGATTGTTCTGAATGTGCATGCACCAAGTGAGGAGAAGAGTGATAATTCAAAAGACAGTTTTATGAGAAATAAGAGCAGGTTTTCAAATATTTTCCTAAGTATCATAAGAAAATTCTATTAGGACATTTTAATGCAAGAGTGGGGAAAGATAATATTTTCAAACCGACAATTGGGAATGAGAGTCCACATCAGGATAGTAATGATAATAATTTTTGAATAGTAAACCTTGCCACATAAAAATCTAGTTAATAATAATATTTATTGACCGCAATTGGGTTGCCACCCAGTAGCAGTGGTTAATTTACATAGTTCTACCTGTTAAAAGCACGATGTTCCCGCACCTAATCATTCATAAATACACCTGGACCTCTGCTGATGTGTAGACTCACAACCCGATTGATCACTTATTGAAAGATGGGAGATGGCATTCGAGTATACTCGATGTACGATCTTTCGAGAAAGCTGAATGTGATACTGATCATTATCTGGTGGTTGCAAAAGTTAGGGAAAGATTGGAAGTAATTAAACAACCAGCACAGAAGTTTGATGTCGGAGATTTAATCTCAGGAAACTAAATGAGCTGGAGGTTAGAAAACAGTATCAGATTAAGACCTCAAACAGGTTTGAAGCTTTGGGGAGCTAAACTGTAGCGAGGACACAAATAGGGCTTGGAAGAACATTAAAGAGTATATTAAAATCTCATCTAAAAAGAGTCTAAGTCTGTACGAATGAAAGCAGCTTAAACCATGGTGATAGGATCCAAACCAAAGCAATGTAGATAATCTACACAATGTAAGACGTGAAGCTAGCAGACATTTCAGGAACTAAAAGAAGGAATATCTGAAAGCTAAAATTGAGGGACAGAAACTAACAGTAAGATAAAAAATATTAGGGACTTGTATAGGGGCATCAATGATTTTAAGATGGGTTACGAGCCCAGAACTATTATAGTAAAGGATGAGAAGGGTGATGTGGTTACAGACTGGCACAGTTTCAAGGCTAGGTGGAGGAACAATTTCTCTCAGCTATTGAATATACATGCGGTTAATGATGTTAGGCAGAGAGATATACACACAGCAGAACCACTAGTGCCTTAGCCAAGTGTCTTTGAGGTTGAGGTGGCTTTTGAAATGCTAAAACAGCACAAATCACCAGGTATTGATCAAATCCTAGTAGAATTGATTAAGACAGGGTTAGAACAATTCGCTATGAGATTCATACACTTATTATTTCTATTTGGAATAAGGAGAAATTGCCTGAGGAGTGGAAGGAATCCATAATTGTATCTATCTATAAAAAGAGCGATAAGTCAGATTGTGGTAGTTAAAGAGGCATATCACTCTTGCCAAGTAGGTACAAATTATTATCCAATATCCTGCTGTCAAGGTTAACTCCATATGCAAAAGGAAATTATTGGGATTCATCAATGTGGATTTCGACGCAACAGGGCAATTATTGATCATATTCTGCATTCGTCAGTTACTTGAGAAAAAATGGAGTAACAACGAAACCAGTTTGCTTTGAAATTAAATTGTGCACATCAGCTTCTCGTTTACGCTGATAATGTTAATATATTGGGAGGAAGCGTACAATGTATGATGGAAAACGCAGAAGCTTTGGTAGTGGCTAGTAAGGAGACAGGACTAGAAGTAAATGCTGATAAAACTAAGTACATTGTCATGCCTCGAGATCATAATGCAGGACAACGTCACAGTACAAAGATAGTTAATAGCTGCGCTGAAAGGGTGGAAGAATTAAAATATTTGGAAATAACCTTAACTTATCAAAACTCTATTCGGGAAGAAATTAAGAGCAGAGTGAAGTCAGAGAATGCTTGCTATCATACGGTGCAGAATCTTTTGTTTTCCAGTTTGCTATCCAAAAATTTGAAGAACTATTATTTTGCCTGTTGTTTTGAGTGGTGTGAAACTTGGTCATTCACTTTGAGGGAGGAACGTTGGGCGAGGTTGTTTTAGAATAAGGCGTTGAGAATATATGGGTCAAGAGGGACGAGGTAATAAGGGAGTGTAGAAAACTACATAATGAGGAACTTAATTATCTGTACTCCTCACCCAATATTGTTCGGGTGATAAAATCGAGAAGAAAGAGAGAGCGGAACATGTAGCGCGTATAAGTGACAGGAGAGGCATACAGGATTTTGGTGGGGAAACCTGAGGGAAAGAGACCACTTGGGAGAACAAGGCGTAGATAGAAGGACAATATTAAGATATATCTTCAGGAAGTGGGATGTGGGGTATGGCCTGGATCGATCTGGTTCAGGATAGGGAATGCTTGTAAATGCGGTAATGAACCTTCGGGTTGCATAAAATGCGAGAAATTTCTTGACTAGCTGACAAACGGTTAACTTCTCAAGGAATCTGCTCAATGGATTAAGTAAGTAAGTAAGCAAGTAATTACATGTAGCCTACTTCAACAGAGTTCAACTCGACAGATTGGAGAACGCTGCGACAGTGCTCAGGAACTACTGGAAAACGATAAAAGGAGTGACAGTTTTCGGCGTATTTATGTTTGTTTTCTTTCATTACACTCTCACTAAACCATCTGGGGATAAGTAGCTTCAAACTGCACGACAATTGGAGAATAACAAGTTGTAAAGAGCGTAAAAATGTAGCGGTCGAGTCCTGAGATACAACGGTAACAGCTTACAGAACAGAATGAGTAAAGCCACGATGAACCTCAGTAAGAACAGCCAGGGTTGCGGCCTAGATTGGCACGTGATTGCCCCCGGAACACAAGTCACAAGTGTCACCAAATGAGCATACTACCCTCGGTGTCATAATTTTGGAAAATAAAGCATATACGTCCTGGTTTCATAAATCAACCCACAAAGATATATGAACCAAGGAACACTATTTTATTCAGTTTTAACCAAAAAAATAAAAAGTATGATCATATGGATCCATTGTTTATTACAACACTGCCAAACTCTGACGAAGAATACGGATCTCAAATAAAGTGAGACAAATTAATACTTAATAATCGAAGATATGTAACAAATAACGCCGTTGACACGTGTGAGCTTTATTATTCTTTATCGTGTATACATGTTTCGACTTTGTAATTTCATCATCAGGCCAACACCAGAACATTTAAAAAGATATAAAAACTGCAGGGCTAAAATCAAGATCTCATTCCTAGCACTTATAGTATCCGTACACAACATATACAGTCAAACCTCGGTTCACGAACTTAATTCGTTCCTGAAGGTCGTTCATACACTGAAATGTTCTTACACAGAATCTATTTTCCCCATAGGAATTAATGTAAAATTGATTAATCCATTCCCGGACCCCAGATGATTGCTTATTTAAACTTTTACAACAGTACTCTGTGCACAAGTTCTTAACATAAAATCAATGGAAACCATTAAATCTATCACAACAAAGATAAAAACAACACTAAGCAGATCAAATATAGACGAAAACTTAATTTAGTTTTACCGTACCTGTATGGAGGAGAGTTGACGGCGTAAGTGGAAGGTAGTGAGGAGGAGAGTTTACGGCGTAAGTGGAAGGTGGTGAGGAGGAGAGTTGACGGCGTAAGTGGAAGGTGGTGAGGAAGTGAAATGTTATTGTTTGGAAGGGGATTCTTTTTCTTTTTTCTTTCTCTTGGCACCACTCGACCGTGCTTCAGACGCACTTCATTGTTAACTTCCAAGCCCATGTTTTTCCCTAGAGACACAATATCATCGATAACAGCAGAATCTTCATTGTCAAAGCCCAAAAGTGTTCGTAACTCGAGACACAGTACGTCATCCGAGGCGTTCGTGAACCGAGGTTTGACTGTATGTACATTATGTTGGCAAAACGCGGTATCTCTCACTGCTAAGCAAGTCACAAATAAATTGACAGGTGCGTTTTGAAGGTTTAACGTGTGACAGTGACGTGGTCTTCGAGCGATTCACTTTTATTTACATTTAATGACATTCACCGCGAAAGTCAGAAGGTTATATTTTCGGCATTGGCCAGTCTCAAATTCACAGTCAGATAAAAGGTCTCCGCTCATACGTAAATGGCATAATCTTTAATAAATAGTACAGCTGTTTATAGATACCATGGTTCAACATAAGGATGTTGCAAGACACATTACTCAGTGACCAACCAACTAACTAACTACATGGAGCAGAGTCCTTGCAGAGATGCTAAGAGATTCTCATGTCATCAAGAAATTCCCTGCATTTTATGTAACCCGACAGTTCATCACCACAACCACAAACGACCGCCACCTGTCCCTATCTTGGGCCACAGCAATCCAGTCCATTTCTCGCCATCCAAATTCTTGAAGATCCATTTTAAAATTACCCTGCCATCTACGTCAAGGTACTCCAAGTGGCCTCTTTCCATCATTTCTCCCCACCAAAACCCAGTATGCATCTTTCCTGTTACCCATACGTTCCACATGTACCGCCCATCTCATTCTTCTCGATTTGATAACAAGCTCTTTGTTACGTAGTCTTCTGCACCTCGTTCCTCTTGGGATTAAATATCTCCCTCAGCACCCTACTCTCGAACACTCTCAGCCTATGTTGCTCCTTCAATGTAGGAAACCAAGCTTCACACCCAAACACAACAACACGCACAAGATTCTGTACCGAATGATAGACAGCGTTCCTTTATACTCCATTTCCACGGATTTACATTTTTATCCAGTTCTGTCACCCACAGAATTCAATTTTATGCATCTGCGATTTTTAACCCCTCTACATACGAAAAGGATGGGTGAGTTCCTCACAAAATATTTTTCTTACTTAATTAATGGATGTTGGGGGGGGGGGGGGGGGGGGGTTAAAAAAAACCCCAACAAAGGTGTTTGGGTTTTAGGTTATTTTT